>JACXTT010000388.1_pt1 | contig 73537 bp, 75 predicted proteins | sample 9270951 | NCBI WGS metagenome assembly JACXTT01 (sample SAMN15532306, study PRJNA645909) | rock metagenome | isolation source: weathered quartz diorite | place: Puerto Rico | collected 2017-06-21
GTCTATAGGCCGGGATGAAAATCGAATATACGAAAGGCCAACGGGCGTCGAAGGAGCTGGTGATGCTCCATCGACAGACCTCGGAAGCGGCCAGCGGCCGGAAGATGAAAGTGATGCTGATCTTCCCACCGGATTGGTATCCCTCGGAGCCCTATCTGTCTCTTCCGTCTCTCACTTCCGTCCTCCGTCAAGCTGGCCATACGGTCATTCAAAAAGACATCAACTGCGAGATGTGGGATTGGTACTTCAGCGAAGATTTTCTGAAGCGGGTTCTGCGCAAGGTGCCGCAGCAGCTCAACCGACTCCGCAAGCTATCGAAGAAGCGGGAGTTGACCGCCGAGGAGATGGATCTGCAGCTGGCGCTCTGCGATGTGTCGCAGGCACGGATGGAAAAATTGATCCGGGATGCGGAAGAAGCAAAGCGAATCGTCAGAGGAGAGAAGTTCTATGATATTGATAAGTTAGAATGGGCAATTCAAGTATTTCGTGATGTTACATCGGTGATCTCGATGGCCTATTTTCCGGCGCGGATCTGCATGCCGCCAATGGAGACGAATCTCTCATACAAAGTGTTCGTCTCGTCCGAAGTGATGGACGCGGTGAGCGATACGCAGGTGAATATCTACCACGACGTGTTCGAACATCTGGTCAAGCCGGTGATCGAGCAGGAACAGCCCGACGTCGTCGGGATCTCGATCGTCCTGCAGCAGCAGATGTTTTCGACGATGACCTTCTGCGCCCTCATCAAGCAGCACTTTCCCAATATCCATATCACGATCGGCGGCAATACCGTGACCCGTCTGCGCGACGTGCTGCCCGAGTCGCCGCTGTTTCAGTACTTCGACAGCGCCGTGGTCTATGAAGGGGAGACGGCGTTCACGCAATTGGTCGAGGCCGTGGGGGCGAAGCGGAGTCTGGCCGAGGTGCCGAACGCCATCTATAAAGATGAAACCGGGGTCCATACCTCGACGACCAGCTATGCGGAAGATTTGGCCGCGCTGCCGCCGCCGGATTTCGACGGCTTGCCGCTCGAAAAGTATTTCGTTCCCACGCGCGTGTTGCCCTATCTGGCAACGCGAGGTTGTTACTGGGGGCGTTGCGAGTTCTGTGACCACGGCGAGGGCTATACCGCCGGCTATCGATCGAAGAAGATTCAAGATATTCTCACCGATATCACCTATCTCCGCGACAAGTACGGCGCCAAACATTTCCACTTCACCGACGAGTCCTATCCTCCGGCGCTCTTCCGAAAGCTCGCGCGCGGCCTGGTTGAGAGCAACATGGATATCTTCTGGACGACGCACATGCGCTTCGAGAAGAGCCTGTTGGAAGACGCCGTCTGGCAGGATGCGAAGGAGTCGGGCTGCCGCTATTTACACTTCGGCTACGAGTCGGGAGTCGAGCGAGTCTTGCAGCTGATGGACAAGGCGACGACGGCGGAGGTCATGACGAAGCACCTCAAGCTGACGGCGGAGGCGGGCATCTGGAACCACTGCATGGGCTTCTTCGGGTTTCCCGGCGAGACGAAGGAGGAAGCCTGGCAGTCGGTGCAGTTCCTCGAGCAGAACAAGGATCATGTCCATTCGCTCGGGTTCGGGACGTTCGATCTCGGCCGGCATAATCCGGTGGCCAAGCATCCGGAGAAGTGGGGCGTGACGGCGTATAAGAATCCGGAGTGGGATCTCGCGCTGGATTACTACTATACGGTGAAGAACGGCATGAGCATCGAAGAGGCGGAGCGGGTGTTCGAGCAGTTCGAACGGAACCATAATCACGGCTGGGATTTGCGCCTCTATATTCGGGAATACATCTTTCTCTATATCTCAAGGTTTGGTTTAGGAAAGCTCAGCGATCTTCAATATCGATCGGTCAAGACGGCTGGAGTGACGCATACGCTCGCAGGCAAGATGTGAGCAGGACGTTGAAAAAGCACTCGTATCGGAAATCGTTTTTGAACATCCTGAAGCATAAAATCTAGAGTCATGAGTGATCTCGTTCAAATCGACGGATTGACTCCCATCAAGAAAGAAGAGCGCAAGACCTCCAAGGTTATGCTCATCTTTCCACCCGAGTGGGTGCCGACGGCGCCATACCTTGCCTTACCATGTCTGACCGCCGTGCTGCGCGAAGCCGGTCATACGGTCATCCAGCGCGATATCAACATCGGCATGTGGGATCACTTCTTCAGCATGGAGTTTCTGATCTGGCTGAAGGCTCGGTTGGGCATGCAGCTGAAGGCCTTGCAAGAGAAGGAAAAGGCGGGAACCCTGACTGAACGAGAAGTGAATCAGATGGCGGTCGTGGAACAGGCCTATCACGTCGATGTCTTCGATCTTGCAGATCGGTCCGAAGATGCCAAGTTGATCGTGCGCGGCGAGCGTTTCTATGAGGCCGAGACACTGGAAGGGGCGCTGAATACCTTCCGCGAGACGATGGCCTACATCTCCGCTGCGTACTATCCTGCGTCGCTCGTTTTTTATCCAATGGAAAGTAATCTCGGCTATCGCCCCGGTGTCTCGAAGGAAGTGTTTGCCTGTTTAGAGGATGAGCAGGTGAACGTCTATCGGGATCTCTGCAATCAGTTGGTCATGCCGGATGTGGCGAGAGCGCAGCCTGATGTGATTGGGATTTCTATCGGGACGCAGATGCAGCTGTTAGCCGGTCTGACCTTTGGCAAGCTGATCAAAGAAACATTTCCGCATGTGCATGTCGTAGTTGGCGGCAACGTGATCACCCGATTGCACGAAGATCTCATCAATCACGAGAGGTTTTTCGTTGAAGTCTTTGACTCAGCGATTCTCTACGAAGGCGAGCATGCGCTCTTGTGGCTGATCGAAGCGCTGAACGGGCAGCGGCCTCTCGCATCCGTTCCCAACTTAATTTATCGCGATGAATCGGGCCTCCATCGGAATCCGGAAATCTACACTGAGAAGACGACCGCGCTACCGTTACCGGATTTTGATGGGATGCCGCTGGATCGCTACTTCGTCCCGGAACTCATCATTCCCTATTTGGCAACGCGCGGCTGCTACTGGGGCCGCTGTACATTCTGCGACCATGGCCAGGGGTACTTCGATCAATACCGGGGAATGCCGGCCCAACTGGTGGTCGATCAGATCAAGACCCTCCGCGACAAGTATCACTGCCGGCACTTCTTGTTCAGCGATGAATCCTATCCGCCGGCATTGTTCAAAAAGGTCTCACAGCTGCTGGTCGACCAAGACGTCGGCATCAAGTGGACGACGCTCATCCGGTTTGAAGAGACGCTTCAAGATCAAGCCACCTGGGATCTGGCGGCCAAGGCCGGCTGCTGCACGCTCTATTATGGAATGGAGTCGGCGAACGAGCGGGTCTTGAACCTCATGGACAAGCACGCCAAGAAGAGCGTGATCCAACGCAATCTCGTGATGGCGGCGCAGGCCGGAATTTGGAACCATGTGATGGCCTTCTACGGGTTTCCGGGTGAAACGCGGGAGGAGGCGATGGAAACCCGCGGGTTTGTCCTGGAGAACCAGCCCGTGATCCACTCGCTGGAACTCTTCTACTTCGTGGCTTATCGCCACACGCCGATGGTGCGCCGCCCGGAACAATTCGGCATGACGATCCATAAGCAGGAAGAGTACGATCTCCCGTTGGACTACTACTATACGTTGAATGACCCGAATACGCTGTCGTGCCTCGATGCGATGCAGCTCTGCGAAGAATTCTACAAGCACGATTTTCACCCCTGGGCCGTGCGCGTGAACTCGCGCGAGCATGTGTTCCTCTATATCTCGAAGTACGGGACAAACCGGTTGCCGCAAATCTATGCGCGGCAGACACAACCGGTCGGCTCGCCGGAAGGAGTGTCAGGGTTGATTACCTGGCCGGTCGCACATTCGCAAGGGGAGGAAGGGATGTCGCGCGTCACCAGTCATGAGATCGGGGGCTGAAGGCTACGAGGCGGGTGGTTCGTCATCCGGTACCAGGACGGCCGAGAGTAATGCATAGGCGGCTTCCACCGTCTGCGTCATGGCTTCGGCTTTCTGAAACATTTGCATGTACGTCTTGGGATTGTTGGTAAGGCCGGCATAGCGGGATGGGTTCCACGTATAGAGCTGTACACGCCTCGCTCGCTCCAGATCTTCCGAGGTGATCGGCAAGGTGAGTCCCAGCACTTCCAAGGCGTGGGCGATGTCATGTTCGATCGTGTGTTCCACGGGCCGAGTCTGACAAAATGGGTCTGACCTGTCAATTCAAGTCATGCCGATGGTTTTTCGCGTTATCAGGATGCCCACTATAAGATATCAAGGAGGGGATACAGTGAACGGCTCCCGTCATGATCGTGGCTGAAGAGCGGGTTCTCAAATTCTATCAGGCAGACGTCTTTACCGCTCAGCCGTTCGGAGGCAATCCTGTCGCCGTCTTTCCCGACGCCGATGGTCTCACCGACGATGAATTGCAACAGATCGCACGGGAGATGAACCTGTCGGAGACGGTATTCGTCTTCCCGCCGACGGATCCTGCCGCTGCGGCACGGTTGCGCATTTTCACCCCGACGCAGGAAATTCCGTTTGCCGGGCATCCGGTATTGGGTACGTTTTACGTATTGGCACACTTGAAGCGCATCTCAATACAAGACGGCATCACACGCGTGATGCAAGAATGCAATATTGGACTGTTCCCCATCGAACTGCACTCGGAGCAGGGCCGCGTGGTGCGAATCGTCATGTCGCAACCCAAACCGGAATTTCTGGATCCTCTGGTTGTGATCGACGACGTGTACCTGGTGGGGAGAGCCCTCGGCTTGCCGAAGCACGTGATTGTCGATACCAAATGGCCGCTCCAAGTCGTGTCGACCGGGTTGCCGGTGTTGATCGTGCCGGTGCGGACATTGACGGCTGTACGGTCGATCAATCCTGACGCGTCGGCCATCATCAACGTCTGCGAGCGTTTCGGCGCCAACGGCATCATGGTCTTCACGACGGTGACGGTTGAATCGTTCGCGTCCGTCCACGCGAGAATGTTTGCGCCGAAGATCGGAATCCTGGAGGACCCTGCCACCGGCAGCGCCGGCGGGGCGCTGGGCGCCTATCTGGTGCAGAACGGTGTCGTGGAGGTGAGACCCACCACGGATTTGCTCATCGAGCAAGGATATGAAATCGATCGGCCCTCCAGGATTCTTGTTCAAGTGGAGTCGGATGACGATGTCATTCAAGGAGTGACCGTCGGTGGCCAGTGCGTGATGGTGGTTGAAGGGACGTTGAAGTTTTAGCAGAATGATGAAAATGTCATGTCACATCGTTCTCAGTCGCTCGTCTCCTTGCGACATACTCCACCGGGAATGAGCTGCTCTGACAGCTCGGGGCGGGAGGGTGAGAAACATACGCCTCAGTCGCCATGCTCCCTGCGGCTTCGTCACATCACGTGTTGCTCATTCTAAATGAAGGCGATGTGGGTGAGATAGCAGCGCGCAATCGAGGATCAACCATACCGTCCTCGGTCGTTTGACCGCCCAGCGGTTTCAAAACTTTCTGTAAGAGGAGAGTGTGGAGCGATGAAGGCTGTGGTGTTTCGGGAGCACGGTGGGGCGGACAAGCTCTCGTATGACGAGCTGCCGATGCCGAAGATTGGGCCGCAGGAAGTCCTGATTCGGGTGCAGGCCTGTGCGCTGAACCACCTCGACATCTGGGTCAGGCAGGGAAGCCCTGCCTACCAAACTCCGTTCCCTCATGTTCTCGGATCGGACGTCGCCGGGACTGTCGAAGAGACAGGGGCCCAAGTGGAAGGCATCGCACGCGGGGCGCGGGTCTTTGTCTCGCCTGGGATCAGTTGCTGGAAATGCGAGTATTGTCTGGCGGGTCGTGACAATAGGTGTCGGACCTATGGGCTCCTTGGAGCCATGAGGCACGGTGGGTACGCGGAGTATGTCGCGGTTCCCTTCCAGAATGTGTTGCCGATACCCGAGAATCTGTCGTTTGAACAAGCCGCCGCGTTCCCGCTCGTCTCGGTCACGGCCTCGCATATGCTGTTCGCGTTGGCAGGACTGCAGCATGGGGAAACCGTTCTCGCGATGGGGGCGGGCAGCGGCGTCGGCATGATGGCCGTACAGCTAGCGAAGCTGGCTGGGGCGCGCGTGCTGACGACGGTGGGAAGCGATGATAAGATTCCCAAGGCCGTCGTTTTGGGAGCCGATGCCGTGATTCATCATGGCAAGGAGAATGTGGCGGAGCGAGTCCGGCTGTTGACGGAAGGACGGGGGGTCGATGTCGTCGTCGAGCACATCGGACCGGAGGTGTGGAACACTTGTGTCGAATCCCTTGCCAAAGGTGGGCGATTGGTCACGTGCGGGGCAACGACCGGTGGCGAAGTCACATTGAATCTGCGCTATGTCTATTCCCGTCAGTTGACGATCAAGGGCTCCTATATGGGAACACGAGCGGAGCTCGTGAAAACTTCGGAATTGATGGGGCAGGGGCGGTTGATTTCCGTGATCGATCGTATGTTTCCGCTCCGGGAGGCCCGGGCCGCGCAGGAACTGATGATCAGCCGGAAGTTTTTCGGTAAGATCGTGCTGGTCTGCTAGGCCGCGATCTGGTTTGCTGTGCTTGTCCGTCTAGCGACTGTGTCAGCGTATGACGAACATTCTGCCATGTGAGTAAACAGCCTCGCAGGTGTCTGACCATTCGTGATAATCTACGCTCGGCCGAACGATGCCGGTGTTCGCACGTCGGCAATCTATTGCGATACTGAGACGATGAATCTAATGAGGGAGGAATGAATGGCTACCGTGAGTCAGATTACGAACAAACGTCCAAAGTCCATCGGGCCGAAGACCTCGATTGCCAGCGCGGCCAAGACAATGCGCCAGGCGCGCGTGGGATCGCTCCTGGTCAAAAAAGGCAAAAAATTGGTGGGGATCGTGACGGATACCGATATCGTGCGGAGGGCCGTCGCGTCAGGAAAGCCGCTCGGAAAACTCACCGTCGAGAAGATCATGACGGCTCCGATTTGCACGATCGAGGGAAGCCAGTCGGTCGATGATGCGCAGGACATGATGGCGGACTTGGGTGTGCGCCATCTCGGTGTCACCAAGAACGGCGAGATTTCCGGCGTCGTGTCCGTGCGCGACCTGCTGCTGCACTATAAACGCTACGCCCAATCGAAAATTTCGACGGATGTGACGTACGACGAACCGAAGATCACTCAGGACTAACGGACGCTGAAAACGGCCACCAACTTTGTTCTCAGTCGCATGTATCCTTGCGACAGACCCTTCCAGGTGAGAGCTGCTCCGGCAGTTCGGGGCGGGAGGGTGAAAGGAATACGCCTCAGTCTTCACACTCCTTGCGGCCTCGTTGGATGACCGTTTTGAGCATCCTCACCACCACACACTCAGGATTTACTTCTGGATCTGTTGCAGCAGATGGCCCAGCTCTGGAAGAATGAGCTTTTCCATCGCCAGGCGCACCGCATTCTCCGAGCCGGGTAGGGAGAAGAGCGCGCGGCCCTTGACGATGCCCGCGATGGCACGGGTCATGATCGCCGACGAACCGATCTCCTGATACGTCAGATAGCGGAAGATTTCACCGAATCCATCCAACCGCTTCTCCAACATTTCGGCCGCCGCTTCATAGGTCGAATCACGCCGTGAGATTCCCGTGCCGCCGTTGATGATGATTGCCTGGACTGCATCATTCACCGTTCCTTGGGCGATCCGAAACTGAATCTGTCCCGGCTCGTCCTTGACGATGTGATAGGCGACGACGGTATGGCCACGCTCTTCAAGCAGTTTGTGAATCAGTCGGCCGCTGGTATCGGTATCCGGCGTGCGGGTATCGCTGCTCGTGATCACCATGGCGCCGATGGATCCAGGTGCTTGGGCTTTGTGCTCGTGATGAGTGGGATGACTCATATAGTGTGCTCTATGATGAACATGCAGGAATGCCGGGTGATAAATCAACCGGGCATCGCCAGTTCCGCGAAGGCCCGGTCTTCTTCACGCATGCTGTCGGTTTTAAGGCGTGACTTGTCCCTCCCGCAGTGATTACTTCCACGCGGCATCAGGATTCAGTCGAGCGACCGGAGTTCCTTTCGCCACATGCTCATCGAGGATCGCGGCGACATCGGCCTCCGTCACCTTGGAGTACCAGGTATTGTCCGGATACACGACCACTGTCGGGCCTAGTTCGCAGGGGCCGAGACAGCCTGTCGCGCTCACTAGCACTTGGCCCGGTGGAACCGACCGCTGCATCAGCCCCATATTGAAGGCCATGAGCAACTGAGCGGCGCCGGCCGATCCGCATGATGGCTTGGGATGGCCGGGTGGACGGGAATTGGTGCAGACGAGAATATGATATTGGGGTTTTGGCATGAGCTCTCCTTCAGTAAATCGAGCGACCTGCTGTCAGCATCAGCCGTCGGCTCAAACGTGCAATTGATTCGCGAGTGATAGCGAAACGCGGCCGGCTGTGCGATCGCCTATCATCTCGGCCTATAGCACTCCCATTGCTGGATCACTTCCTCCGGAAACTTCCATTGTTTGAGTCCCTTGATCACCCAGTCCAGATAGTGGTCTTTGGGTTTGAACTTGCCGATCGGATTCGCCGCATAGGTGGTGACCAGTTCTTTCTCTCCGGTCTCAGTCGTGACGGTGACCTGCAGGTGCCGGTAAGCCCCTTGTGGGACGTCTTCCTCAAACTGATCCATGATCTTCACATCTTCGTCCGTCAGCTCGAACAGAGCGCCCCAGGTCTTCTCACCCTGGGAAGGCACGATACTGGCGAGCCCACACCGCCATTGTGCCGACCACCGGCAAAATTTGACGGTATGGTCCGGCAGGGTCGCGAGACCCAGAAACCTGTATTCCGGGGACCGCCGTTTGAGTTGTGAGGGATTAAGAAGATCGCCGTATAAGAAGAACTTCATGCATTCGACTCATCTATCGCCGACCGTCGCAACCTGTCTTGGTACTTGTAACATACCGGCTTTTCACCAGACAAGCGGCCTTCGTCACGACGTGCTCCAGGGCGCATTGACATGATGTCCCAGCCTTCCTAAGATGCTCTCAATCGGTAAGATTCTAAGCGTCATCTCTCTCGACTGAGACCATACCCGTCATGACCGAGAGTGTCACCATCTCCCGATCGCTCGGCGCGCGCGTCGTTAACTATGCGGCCGTCGTGTTTCTGCTCCTGGGCGGACTGTACTATGCGTGGACCACGCTGCCGTCGGCGGCTCCGCCGAGAGGGAACCACGAGGCTGAAGCCCTGAGCTTGGTGCAGAATTATCCTGCGATCGGACACCCCACGATTGTGCAAGCCATGAATGACCATGTCCGCACGATGAAGGAACGCGGGCAGGGGGTTCGGCTCGGAGAATGGCGGGTCAAGCACGTCGACGGAGATATCTACGAAATCCGTGTCCAGCTTCGCGATGAGGGGACGCGCGGCCAATGGTTCGAGCGGGAGTTCATCTGGCACGCCCATCTTCAGCTCAAGAAGGTCAACGCCGCCTCGCTGCCGGCGGACGGAGTAACTCCAAAAGCGGCGGACGCTGAGGAAAGCCCAGCACCACCTCGTCCCAGTCCGTCGCAAGGTTAAGCCGGCTCTCTCAGCGCCGGTGGGATGGCGATCTGAACTTCATCTCCTTGGATGCGCACCTCACAACGGGTGACTTGGAAGTTGGGGTTCCCGACTCGTTCTCCTGAAACGACGCTGAATTTCCACCCGTGCCAGGGACATTCGACGACGGCTCCGCAGAGCGTGCCCTCCCCGAGCGGGCCGCCCGCATGGGGACAGGTGTTATCGACCGCATAAAACGTTCCGTCCACGTTGAAGAGCGCAATCCAAATCCCGTCGACTTCGACGGTTCGTCCCGTGCCGGGTGGAATCTCATGTGTGAAAGCCGCTCTGACGAAATCGTTCATCATGGCCATCGCTCCATCGGTCCGCCGCATGTGGCGTTAGATGGGCGCTTGCTTGATTTCGGCGCAACCTTATGGCATAGAACTATCACCAAGTAGTCCTGCCCCGCGGATATACTCCACGACTCCTCTGGAGGCCCGAATGGGGATGAGGTTCCTGCATGGAAATGACCCTCCTGTTGAATGCGACCTATGAACCCCTGCGGGTCGTGCATTGGCAAAAAGCGATCGCGCTTCTCTGGCAAGGAAAAGTCGAAGTCTTGGAAGTCTACGACAGAGAAATCCACGGGATTTCTCTGTCGATTAAACTTCCGGCAGTCATGCGGCTCTTGAAGCTGGTGAAGTTGAAGGATAGTCATCGCGCCGTCAAGTTTTCCCGCATCAACATTTTTACCCGAGACGGGTACTGTTGCCAATATTGCACTCACCGGTTCCGAACCGAAGAACTGACGTTTGACCATGTCGTGCCTATCGCCAAAGGCGGAAAAAAGACATGGGAAAATATCGTGACGGCCTGCTGGCGCTGCAACAATCGTAAGAGCGGGCGGACTCCGGATGAAGCCGGCATGAAGTTGAAAAAACGGCCGGTGAAGCCCCGGTGGAGCCCCGTGATTACCATCACCATCGGCATTCGCAACACGCCGGAAAGCTGGCGTGACTATCTGTATTGGAACATGGAGTTGGATGCCGATCCCGCCGATACGTGACCGTCGTTCCCAGCTGAGTCATGCGCGAGTCACACCCCGTGTCTTCACACACGTGTGTCTAGTGTCATTCCCCGCCCTCGTCGTTCCAATCTGATCGAGAGCGCCGCATTATAGCCAGGCAGCGACAAAAAGTGGAGCTAGGGTATTCCGTCTCCAAATGGCTCTTGCATGCCGGGACGCATTTGCGGATACTGGCCTCCTCAGTCGGAACGGGAGTACCATCATGGCTGCAAATCCTGGTTTTCCTCTTGTCCTGGACGTCAAAGGCTGGCTGGTTTTGGTGATCGGCGGCGATGAAGAGGCGGCGGAAAAATCTCAACGCCTGCTCGAATCCGGTGCGCGGGTGACGGTGATCAGCCCTACGTTGAATGAATCGCTGCGTCAGTTGGCGGCTTCGGGTAAGATCATCCATCGCGGTCGCCATTTTCGCGATACGGACCTCGAACACGCCATTCTCATCCTCAATACGCTTCGAGGCGAGCGCGATTTTTCGCAGATGCTGTCCGCCAAAGCCAGAGAGAAGCGCGTGCTGCTCTGGTCGGTCGACTACCCGGAAGCGAGCAGCGTCACGATGCCGGCGGTGGTGGCGGCGGGACACGTCCGTGTGGCGATCAGCACGAGCGGGATGGCGCCGGCCCTCTCCGGATTCATGAAAGAAGATTTGGAACATGTCCTCGATACCCAGTTCATCGAGTTCGTCGAATGGGTCGGACACCTGCGGGAACAGGCCAAAGCGAACGAGCCGGATGCCGAAAAACGGCGCGCGCTTCTCCATGACGCGTTGGACGGCTTCCGCTTGCTTGGCCGCGTACAGTATCCCAAAGTCTGGTTGGAGCGACGATCACAAGCGGTCACGAGTGCGCCACCTGATAGGGAGAAACAATAGGAGTCACGATGGTTCTACTGGAATTCAGTATGTCCCCGTTGGGGAAGAGTGAAAGTGTGGGCAAATATGTGGCCCGCTCCCTCGATATCATCGATAAGAGCGGAGTGCCGTATCGCTTGAATCCGATGGGAACGGTTCTGGAAGGGGAATGGGAGGAGGTCTTCGCGGTCGTGCAGCAATGCTACGAGCGGATGAAGAAGGATTGTGGCCGTATTTCCTGCACGATCAAAGTCGACTATCGCAAGGGGCACTCCGGTCGTCTCCAGAGTAAGGTTGCCAGCATCGAAAAGACATTGAAACGACCGGTCAAGCAATAGGGCGCTGTCAGGCCTTGCCGTCTTTCATGCAAGCCGAACAGGCTGGCTTGTTCGGAGAGGATCTGCATGTTCCTGATGTCTGTTCCATCGTGAGGCGCACTCGCGTCGTCCGATGCAAGAACGCGGGCCGTTGTGTTGAAAAGATTCTCCTTCGTCTCTATACTGTAACCCGTACGAGGTATTCCTATGGGTGAACTGCGCATCCTCCCAGCGGTCGTGAAGGCAGATCGCATTGCGAACCAGCCGTACTCCTTCCAGTGGTCAAGTCGGTTCAGGGGATGATGGCATGACAAGCAGCGCGATGGAGAGCATGGAGGCCAAGTCCCCGCCCACGATGGAATTGTTGCCCAAGGAGCACACGATCCTTGAGCAGGGCGCCATGGTGTTTCGCCCATTCGGGCTGGACGAACAGGGGCACACGATCAGAGACCTCAGCGGAGTCAGCATTCGAGCGGTGACCGTTTTTCTGGAAAAGTTGGTCACATCGGAGCGGGGAGCGTCGGCGGGGAAAGAGGCCGTGGAGGAGTTGTGCCGTCTCTTGAACGACCGCATCAAAGATCCTGTCTATCATGTCACGCCGGAATTTTTGAAGAATCCATGGAACAGCTATTCGTACGAATTCACCTCCTACCTGTATGAGTTTTGCGAGCGTATCTCCGGAAACCAGCGCTTCGCCTTCAACGCAGGGGCGGAAAAGGTCTCGCCAATCATGTTGGCGCTGACCCGGCCATTTTCCCTGTCGCAGATCTACACGATGTTTCCCTACTTCGGGAATAAGTTTACCTCGGGCTCCGTCGAATTCCGAGTGGTGGAAGTCACGAGCCGCACCGCAGTCGTGGCGATGCGGTTCACCGATCGCACGCTTCGCCAATTCGGGCTTTACCGGAGGCGGTGCGCCTGTCTGGTTTGTCAATCCGCGCAAGGCATCATGGTCGCGATGGCTGATCGCATCCACGGCCTTTCCCAGGCGGAAGCGATGGAGACCTCGTGCATCGGCAATGATGATGAGTGGTGCCAGTGGACCATTCGGTGGCAGGACGAGAAGGGGTATCGGAAACGATTCTGGCGGGCGACCGCGTCACTAGACCAACCTCGGCCGACACTACCGAGCGGGCCGGCGTCGGCCGACGTTGCGAGTGAGCAAGGCGCCCATCCGGTGACCACCGGGCGTGTCGCTCCCCCCACTCACACGCAGCGGCATTTCACCTGGTTCCTGTGGGGAGGTCTGTCGGGGCTCGCCCTCATGGCGGGGGTCGGTATCTTCAATCCGACAGTCAGCCTCGGCGAGATCGTGTTGGTGGGGTTATGCCCGATCCTTGCGGTTGGCATCATTGTCAACCGCCGGCTTCTCCACGAGAGCGAACGTCGTGAGACGTTAATTCAGGAGCAGATCTCTTTCGTCGAATCCCGCCATGAAGAATTGCGCGCCGCTTATTTGGAGCAAGAACAGATGCGGGTGGAGTTACGCCGAAAGGTGGCCCAACTCACGGCGCTTCACCGAGCAGGACTCTCGTTCAACTCGACCTTTGAGCGAGACGCGTTGCTGCATCAAGTATTGGAAGCGCTCACGCACGAACTCAGCTACAACAGTGCCATGGTATCCATGTTCGATCCCGTAGAGAATACCGTTCAGCACATACGGGTCATCGGCGCGCCTCCGGAGGTTGAGGAATTCGCTCAATCTTGCCGTATCCCGATCAAGGACCGTGAGAGTCCCGAGGGGATGGTGGTGCTGCAAGGACAGCCGCTCTTGGTCAAGGATATCGAATCGATACGGCACAGTCTCCATCCGCTCAATCAGCGATTGGCCGAATTGAGCAGAACCAAAGCCCTGGTCGTGGTTCCCATCAAGACCAAAGACCGTGTGTGGGGCATGTTGACGGTCGATCGCTCGCACAATCAAAGCGTGACAGAAGACGATTTGGAGCTGATGACGACGGTCGCGAGTCAGGTCTCCATCGCGTTGGACAACGCGTCAGCCTACCAGCAGATCGAAGAGTGGAATGTGGGCTTGGAACTCAAGGTGCGTGAGCGCACGGAGGCGCTGGAACGAGCCGACCGTCTGCGCGCACAATTCCTCTCGCACGTGTCACACGAATTACGAACACCGCTCACATCCATCAAGGGATTCATCCAAAATCTGCTGGACGGGCTGACGGGGCCGTTGAACGAGAAACAGCAGCGGTATCTCGTGCGGATGTCGGAGAACTCGGATCGGCTGGTTCGTATGATAGAAGATCTCCTCGATCGCACCCGGATCGAAACCGGACGCTTGGAAATCCATCCCGCCGATATCGAACTGGAGCCTTGCCTCGCCGATGTGATCGAACAGCTGAAACCGTTAGCTCACGTGAAACAGCAAACATTGGAGTTCTGTTGTGTCGGCGCCAACATCGTGGTCTGGGCCGATCGTGACCGGTTGATTCAGACCGTCGTGAACTTGGTGCAGAACGCCATCAAGTTCACGCCACCAGGCGGAAGCGTCACGGTCACGTGCGAACTGACAAATCATCGAAGAGCGACCGTGTTGGTTCGAGATACTGGCCCCGGCATACCTTCTGTACACCTTGACAAGATTTTTGACCCGTTCTTCCGCATTCAGGAGGGCCAACGCACCGGACCCAAAGGATTGGGACTGGGGCTTTCCATCGTGAAAACGTTGGTGGAACTGCAAGGAGGGGACGTGACAGCCCGTAACCTGTCAACCGGGGGCGCAGAACTTTCCTTCACCATTCCGATCTATGCCGTCCAGACGCCACTCGTGCTTGAGTCGCATCTCGTTGGCCGACAGATTCTGGTTGTGGATGATGACGCCGATATTCAGCAACTGCTTCATGACCGGTTGAGGGCCGGGGGGTACCTGACCTGTTCAGCATACGATGGCCGTCAAGCGTTGGACACCCTGCAAACAGGGGAATTCGGCGGGATGATTCTTGACATTGGGATCGGGCAGGTCGATGGTCTGGAGGTGTTGCGACGAGTCCGTATGACAAATCAGCAACTTCCTATTATCATGATCACCGCGTCCGGATCCCAAGAGCTGGCGGTCAAGGCGATTGGAATGGGGGCCCAAGCCTACTTGCTGAAGCCCTTCGACGCCGGTGAACTTCAACAGGCTATGGATCGCTGGTTTCAACGTGCGTGATCTGCGAACGACACTCGCTCCGGGCAGTCGGGTACGACCCGCTGGGCATCGAGCCGGTTTCTCCCTCAGTGGCCTCGGGAGTCACCTGAATTGCGGACTTGCCCTTCTGACTTTTGTCGTCATCGTGTTCAGTTCTTCTCTGGTGTCTGCTCAAGTTCCCCGCGTCTATGGACAGGGAGCGGCTGCGTCGGGGATGGGCAATGCCTTCGCCGCACAGGCCGATAATCCTTCCGCCCTTCATTACAATCCCGCCGGTATGACGCAGCTTCATGGCGTGCAAATGATGGCGGGGGGTATGCTCGTCGGAGGGACGACTGACTTTAGAAGTCCGAGTGGCGCCACGACCACTGGCGATCATGATGGCGCCTTTGCCTGGCCCGGTCCGGGTCATGGGTATATCACGGCAAATCTCCAAGGTCTTGGTGTCTCTCTGCTTGACAAACTGACGGTAGGAATAGGCGTCAACACTCCCTTCGGGTCGGTCATGCGATGGCCGGATACCAGTCCCTTTCGAGCCACCACCACGTTTACCGCATTGCCATTGTTTGACATCAAGCCGACACTTGCGTATCAGCTCCATCCGGATTTCTCCATCGGGGCTGGAGCGGACATCTACACGTTCGCAAATTTCTTCGGTGAAGGTCATGCGGAATTGCAGTCTGTCTCGCCTCTTTCTGGCAGCAAAGTCGAATTCAACGGCAAAGGCACGGCCCCTGGATTCAACGTCGGTGCGTTATATACGGCGTTGCGGAATGGGGATGGGCAGCCAACGGCGAATGTGGCCGTGGTGTATAGAAGCCAGGCGACACTTCATTTGGATGGAGCATTGTTAAGCAACGGGGTCAAAATCCAAGATGCCACCACGACGCTGGTATTGCCACAAGTCATTACCGGCGGAATTGCTTTGTGGCCGCTTCGAAATGCGGAGCGCGAGTGGAAACTCGAGTTGAATGTGGATTACGTCGGTTGGAAATCGGTCCGAAACCTGGATATCCGGCTGGCCAACGGACTGGTCATTCCCCAGCCGCAAAATTGGAAAAGCACCTATGCCATTTTGGTCGGGACCGAGTATCGGTGGTTAAAGATCGATCGGTTGCCTGGCTGGGAGATCACGGTGCGAGGCGGGTATACGAACCAGCAAACGCAGGTGCCGGACCTCAATTTCAATCCTGGGGTCCCCTCGGCCGATCTCCACGTTATTTCGACTGGCCTCGGCCTTGTGTGTAAAAGCAATGGGTCATTCTTGGGACTGTTCTCATGCGGCGGTCTTGGAATCGGACCGGTCAAGGCAACACTTGTCGGGGTGGATCTCTCGTACCAGACATTCCTCTACGAGCCGCGGACGATCTCAGGGAATACGGGGCTTCGCGCTGCGGTAAACGGACTATACAATACGACACTGCACGCCGGCGGATTGTCCGTCCGTGTCAGTTTCTAGCCGTGACGTTTCCAACGCGGACGCTGGGATTCTTATTCATTTTCGTGAAACACCGGTGAACAGACGCGTCAAAAGGGTTTAAGGGGAGAGGTAGAGTCTTGGAATCTTCGGACTCATCGCGCACAGAACTTCATATGAGATTGTCCCCGTCCATTCCGCAATATCGCGGGCGGTGATCCGCTCGGTCTTCTGTTGCCCTATCAGCACCACTTCATCCCTGACGGCGGCGTTGGGGATGGTCGTGACATCCACCATGATCATATCCATGCAGACCAATCCCACGATGGAAGCCCGCTGTCCTTGGATGAGCACATGGCCTCGATTCGAGAGCTGTCGGCTGATTCCGTCGGCGTACCCAATGGGGAGGACTGCCACCCGCGTAGCGTGCTTCGCCGTGAAGGTTCGATTGTAACTGACCGTTCCTCCCGGTTGGATGGTTCGGATCTGCGCGATGCATGTTCTGAGAGAGAGAACGGGTTTCAGGTTGGGAGCCTGAACAGACTGGGGAAGGGTATGGTATCCATAGAGCATGATGCCTGGACGGACCAGGGTGAAATGGGCTGAAGGAAAACGGACGGCTCCACAGCTATTGGATACATGAATGAGGGGAACACGGAACCCCGCCCCAATCACGATCTTCAGCGCTCGGCTAAAGCGGCTGATCTGTTCCTCGGTCGCGTCCGGGGCGAGACCGTCGCTATCGGCCAGATGAGACATCAATCCTTCCAGCTGTAAAGACGGGGGAAACTGACGGGCATTGATCAGCGTTTCCAGTTCGTCCTGCGTCAGACCCAATCGACCCATGCCGGTCTCGATTTTGAGATGAATCGGGTAGGGGACCGCCCGTGCAGCTGCAGCCTGGCCGAGCGCGATGACCATGGAAAGATCGCTCACCACCGGGGTAAGTTGATAGGCGAAGAGATCACCGAATTGCTCTTTGAAGACTGGGCCTAGAATGACAATCGACGCATTGATGCCGGCCCGCCGAAGCTCGACCCCCTCGTCAGTCGAGAAGACCGCCAGGCGCGTGACACCATGGCGGACCAACGTCTGCGCCGTTTCAATCGCCCCATGACCATAGGCGTTGGCCTTGACCACCGCCATGACATCGCATCCAGGAGAGAGAATCCGCTGAAATTGGGAGAGATTGTAGGCCAGTGCCGTCAGATCGACGGTGGCAAAGGTTGGTAAGAAGGTCGATGGAATCGGCACGCGATGAAGAGAGAATCAGGAAGCCGGACTCAGACTTCCATGATTTCCTGTTCCTTTTTCTTGATCACGTCGTCGATCTTATGCCCGTATTGCTCGATCAGCTTTTGAGTGTCCTGCTCGGCTTTGCGCAGCTCATCCTCGGTCAGCTTCGCATCCTTTTGGAGTTTCTTCAACTCTTCGTTCGCTTCGCGCCGGAAGCCCCGAATCTGTACCTTCGTCTCTTCGCCGTGCTTCTTGCACACTTTAGTCAACTCTTTGCGGCGTTCTTCCGTCAGCGGTGGGAGGGGGATGCGAATCAACTTTCCGTCGTTTGACGGCGTGACACCCAATCCTGACGTGGATATGGCCTTCTCGATTTCTTTGATCAGTTTCGGTTCCCAGGGTTGAATGGTGATCAGCCGCGCTTCGGGGGTGGCGATGTTGGCCACCTGCTTCAGCGGGGTCATGGTTCCATAATAGTCGACGCGGACTCCGTCGAAAAGGGCGATGGACGCTCGTCCGGTTCGAAGGCCGGACAAATCTTTGCGCAGGTGCTCGAGCGCCTGATCCATGTGAGCGATGAATGATTGTCGAACCGCGGCTGCATTGGACATGAGTGCACCTCGTGATGGGGTCAGTGATCACCGAGCGTAACCACCGTGCCAATCGGCTCGCCCATAGCCACGCGCTTGAAGTTGCCTTTCACCTTCAAATTGAACACGGTGAGAGGCAATTTATTATCCATGCACAGGCTGATGGCCGTAGAATCCATGACCTTGAGATTCTGATTCAGGATGGAGAGAAAGGAAATTTTGTCATACTTCTTTGCCGAGGGGTGATTGACGGGGTCGGCATCATAAATTCCGTCCACCTTCGTGCCTTTCATGATCACTTGAGCGCTGATCTCCATCGCGCGTAGAACGGCGGCGGTATCGGTGGAAAAATAGGGATTCCCTGTCCCGCCGGCGAAGATGACCACGCGGTTCTTTTCAAGATGACGGATGGCTCTTCGACGGATGTACCCCTCAGCCAGTTGGCGCATCTCGATGGCGGATTGGACACGGGTCATGATACCGGCCCGCTCCAGCGCATTCTGGAGGGCCAGGGCGTTGAGCACGGTCGCCAGCATTCCCATATAGTCTGCAGAGGCCCGCTCCATGCCGGAGGCGCTGGCTGCGATCCCTCGAAAAATATTGCCGCCGCCGATGACGATAGCTACTTGAATCTCAAGGGCAACAACGGAGGCAATCTCTGCGGCAAGGTTTTCAAGAATGGACGGTTGGATGCCGTAGCCCTGCTCACCAGCCAACATCTCCCCACTGACCTTCAGAAGGAGGCGCCGGTATTTCGCTGAGCTCATGCTTCGCCTAATTGATAGCGGGTGAACCGACGGATATTCATGTTCTCGCCGATCTTGGCGATCTTTTGGGCGAGCAAATCCTTAATGGTGACGGCCGGATCCTTGATGAACGATTGTTCCAGCAGGCAATTTTCCTGATAGAACTTTTCGAGTTTGCCTTCGATGATTTTGGGCCATGCGGCGGAAGGCTTACCCATTTCCTTGGCCTGTCCCTCGTAGATCGATTTCTCTTTCTCGACGACATCAGACGCCACATCGTCGCGCTTTACGAATGACGGCTTTGCGGCGGCGATCTGAAGCGCGAGATCGTTGACGAAGGCTTTAAACTCCTCATTGCGCGCGACGAAATCGGTTTCACAATTGACCTCGACCAACACGCCGATCTTTCCGCCCATGTGAATGTAGGAATGGATCAGGCCTTGATTGGTTTCGCGCCCGGCTTTCTTGGCCGCCGCCGCAAGTCCTTTCTGACGCAGATAGTCGACGGCCTTTTCGACGTCATTGCCGTTCTCAGTGAGGGCCTTCTGACAATCCAGAATACCTGCCCCCGTCTTTTCCCGAAGTTCCTTCACGAGCTGACTGGATCCTGCCATGATTCGTTATTCCTTCACACTTTCGATGAGGTGAGCCGTTGATGGAATCGATCGCATTAACTTACGAAACCGGAACGCTTTCGACGCGCATGGCTGGCTTCTTTTCCCCGCCGGCGGGAGCCGATTGAAATTCTGCTTCTTCGCGCTGGACTCTCATATGCGCGCCTTCAATGCACGCATCCGCGATCTTGGACGTAATGAGCTTGATCGAACGAATGGCGTCGTCGTTTCCGGGAATCGGGTAGGCGATGTCATCGGGGTCGCAATTGCTGTCCAAGATGGCGATGACCGGGATATCGAGCCGTTTGGCTTCCTGAACGGCAATCTTCTCGATTCGTGTGTCGAGAACGAACACCGCTCCCGGAAGTCCGCGCATGTTTTTAATGCCGGACAAGTACTTTTGGAGTTTGGCGATATCCTTCTGCATGAGGAGGATTTCTTTCTTCTTGAGGCCATGCTCGCTGGGGTTGAGGAGGGTGGTCTCCATCTTTTTCATCTTATCGATACTGCGTCGAATGGTCTGGAAGTTGGTCAGCATACCACCCAGCCATCGCTGGTTGACGAAAAACATATTAGCTCGTTTGGCTTCTTCTTCAAGTATTTCCGCTGCCTGCCGCTTCGTCCCGACGAACAGGATGGATTCTCCCGCTGCGACAAGATCTCGGATGAAGGCATAGGTGTGCTCCATCCGTGCGAGGGTTTGTTGCAGGTCAATGATATAGATCCCGTTCCGCTCGCCGAACAGAAACTTTTTCATCTTGGGATTCCAGCGGTTCGTCTGGTGCCCGAAATGAACGCCGGCTTCCAACAACTCCTTGATTGCCACGACTCCCATGCCTTCACCTCCCTTCAAGCTTGCAGAGCGCCCAATATTAAGGCGAGGGAATCGCTTCCCTTATTCTCAAGCCGTGCAGCGTGCCTAACGCTGATAGTGATTTTATTGAAATGGGCCGGCTCCATTTACCGCGAATCGGCCCCTGTCAGACCCAGACCGGGGACGCTACCATAGTCCCGCGTCGGTTTCAAGCTGCAAACCGTCTTTCGGCCTAAGATCGATAACTTGCGTTAATGCGGACATAATCATACGAAAGATCCGTTGTCCACATGTGAGCGCACGCCCGGCCCTGTCCGAGATGGACGGCGACGGTAAACTCTTTCCGCTTGAAGACTTGAGCGATCTTGCCCTCGGCTGCAAGCCCCAATCCGACCCCTCGTTTCACCATAACAACATCATCGAAGCACATCGTCACTTTGCTTGGGTCAATTGCAATACCGGATCGGCCGAGGGCCGCCATGACTCTCCCCCAATTCGCATCCTCGCCGAACATGGCCGTTTTGACCAGATTGGATGTCGCAATGGTTTCGGCCACCCGTTTCGCCGCTGCCGTAGCTGTGGCGCCTTCAACCAGAATTTTGACGACCTTGGTGACCCCTTCTCCATCACGACAAATCATGAGAGCCAATGCTTGTGCGGCTTCGGTCAAGAGACGTTCGAAGTCGCGATAGGACCGGGTGCCTTCTTGAATAGCTCGATTTGCGGCAAGGCCGTTGGCAAGACAGAGGACGGTGTCATTCGTGCTGGTATCCCCGTCCACAGTAATGCTGTTGAACGATTGATCGACGGCGGACTTCAGTACATGCTGAAGACTGGCCGGAGCAATAGCGGCGTCGGTCGTCAGATAGGCGAGCATGGTCGCCATATTCGGATGGATCATTCCCGACCCTTTGGCCATGCCTCCGATGGTGATCACGCGACCGCCGATTTTGGCTCGCAGAGCGACGGTTTTCGCTCGTAGATCCGTGGTCAGAATCGCTTGAGCCGCTTGGCCGCCTCCCTGAGCGCTGAGGCGCGAAATCAGTGTTGGAATGGCCGCCGTGATGCGATCAATCGGCAGTACTCGACCGATGACACCGGTTGACCCCACGAATACCTGGTGCACAGGTGTGCAAAGCTGCTGTGCCACGGCTCCCGCCATAGCGTTTGCCGCGATCATCCCATGCTCTCCGGTGCACGCATTGGCGTTCCCGCTATTGACAATGATTGCCCGTCCACGATGAGTCCGAAGATGACGCCGGTCCAGGAGAACAGGCGCAGCGGCGACTCGATTCTTCGTAAAGACTCCGGCGATCGGTCCGCTGACATCGGACACGCACAGGGCTAAATCGAGAAGTCCCGGTTTTTTGATCCCGCAGTGCATACCGGCTGCTCGGAATCCCAGGGGTGCTGTGACACCCACGCGTTGTTGTCCCATAACGATTTCTCAGTTAAAGTTGGGGCTCTGTGCGGCGATCGTCGGAGTCTTGTGATTAGGGATAACTGCTCGGCGCCGTAAGGCCGGTATCTTCAGCAATACCCAGCATCAGATTCATGGCTTGAATCGCTTGACCAGCGGCTCCTTTTACCAGATTGTCGACCGCAGCGACCGTCACGACCCGTCCGGTCCGCACGTCTGTGTAGACACCGATGTCGCAGTAGTTCGTCCCCTTGATATACCGTGGATTGGGAACACCGTCTTCATAGAACCGGATGAACCGTTCGCCTTTATAGAAATCTCGGTACAGATTCCGAAGATCGACAAGGTCCACCGGCGTTGTCAATTTGCAATAGGCCGTACTCAGGATGCCCCGATTCATCGGCACAAGATGGGGCGTGAAGGTCACGGTGACGGATCCGGCTTTATCCATAACCCCGGAAAGTTCTTGTTCGATTTCCGGAGTATGTCGATGCTGCCCAATCTTATAAGGTTCCAAAGATTCATGTGCTTCGGGGAAATGATAAGGAAGGGCGGGACTCCGACCGGCGCCAGACACGCCGGACTTTGCATCGATCACGATCGTCTCAGGCTGCACGAGTCCTTTGGCAAAGAGCGGCGCCAATTGTAGGACCGCTGCCGTGGGATAACATCCCGGTGAGGCGACCAATTTCGCCTTGGCTATCGCGGCACGATGGAGTTCCGGCAAGCCATAGACTGCTTCTTGCAACAGCTGTGGGTGCGCATGCGAAGTCTGATACCATGTCTCATAGGTGCCAACATCTTTCAGCCGATAGTCCGCGCTGAGGTCAACGACCAGCTTGCCGGCCTTGATACAGACAGCAACTGCGTCCTGAGATTTTGTATGGGGAAGCGCCAGAAAAATGGCATCCGCTCGTTCCGCCAATCTTTCCGGCTCCAATGCTTCGAATCGATGCTCAACGACTCCCTTCAAGCTGGGGAAGACCGAGGAGATCAACTGCCCCGCAGACTTTTCAGACGTCACCGCAGTGATCGTAAAACAGGGATGGGCTGCGGCGAGTCGAACAAGCTCCGCGCCGGCATACCCACTGGCACCCGCGATGGCGATTCGGAATTCCTTGGTCATCAGTCAAAATCCAGCGAGAACCGACGCGCACTCATATGACGAAGGCACAAAAAAGGGAAGGCATGGAGCCTTCCCTTTTGAAACGTTGGCTCCTATGCCTAGCGCTTGGAGTACTGGAATCGCTTTCGGGCTCCTTTCTGCCCGTACTTCTTGCGTTCCTTCACCCGTGAGTCACGGGTGAGCAGCCCCTCCTTTTTCAGTGGACTGCGTGTTGAAGGAGTCATCGCAACGAGTGCCCGCGCGATGGCGTGACGGAGCGCTCCGGCTTGTCCGGTCGGTCCGCCTCCATAGACAGTGGCGCTGATCGAATATTTGCCCATCAGACCGGCCATTTCAAGCGGTAGCTGGATGATCTGCCGGAGGGTAAGACGAGGAAACGCCTTTTCCAACGGCGTATCATTCACGACAATTTCGCCCGCGGTTCCGGTTACCCACGCTCTCGCGACCGCGCACTTTCTCCGTCCCGTTGCGTACTGTGTCACCACTGCCATGCGATTCGTCTCCTTCTCGTTGTGGAAGTCTTTCTAGAGAGAAATAGGCTCTGGACGCTGTGCCTGATGCGGATGATCAGGTCCAACATACACACGCAGTTTTCGAGCCATACCATTGCCAAGCGGTGTCTTGGGAAGCATGCCCTTGATCGCCCTGGTCAGAAGTTGCGTCGGGTCTTTTCGAAACAGGTGTTCGGCGGAAGCCGTCTTCAGACCTCCCGGATATCCCGTGTGGCGGTGGTATAGTTTGGTTTCCATCTTTCCGCCGGTCAACTGGATCTTCTCCGCATTCACGATGACCACGTGATCGCCCAGATCGACATTCGGCGTGAATGTCGGCCGATGCTTCCCCCGTAAAACACTTGCCACCCGTGCGGCCAAGCGGCCAAGAGTTTTCCCTTCGGCATCCACAAGATGCCACGTTTCTTTCACATCTGTCGGCTTTTCCAAGTACGTCATCATCTTTTTCTTCTCCACTGCTTCAACATTGCAACATTAAGAAAGGAGTTTAGACCTCCCGGGCACCGATATTCTTCGTTTCCAGCCTCGACAACCAGGCATCGAGATTTTGGCCGCTGCGCCTTTTCCACACATCCTGAGTGACATAAATAGGCGCTTGGCATCGAAGAGCCAAGGCAATGGCATCACTCGGCCGAGAGTCGATCGTACGTGCGACCCCTTTGTTTTCGAGGAAGACTGTCGCGTAGTAGGTGCTGCTCTTCACGTCCGTGAGGACCACCCGCTCCGTCTTGATGCCTAAATGCTCTCCGAAACTTTTGATTAAATCGTGACTCATGGGCCTTGGAGTAATCGACGTATCCAAGGCGCGCCTGATGGCTTCACCTTCGGAGGATCCGACCCACACCATGAACTGTTCAGAGCTGCCGTCTGCTCGTGCCAGTACGACGATCCTTGTGTCCGTGTTCGAGTCTTCGACGACGCGATTGACAGTGAGCTGAATCAATGGTTCTGCCGATTGAGATAATCGCTCTTCCATAACAGGACAACCAGTCAGGAATCCAGCTTTCCAAAGTCCTCGGGTTTTAGATTCTCCAACCACTGATCGAGTTCTTCCGAACTCTGTTTTCGAATCACGGACTCGCTCGCAAAAATCGGAGCTTGGGTCCGAAGCGCCAGGGCAATGGCGTCGCTTGGACGGGAATCAACAGTATATTCGGAATCTGCGTAGGTTAGATGCACTTTGGCAAAGTATGTGTTCTCACTCAGGTCCGTAATGACCACGCTGATAATCTTGGCGTTAAACGCGTCCAGGTAAGACTTCATGAAGTCATGGGTCATCGGGCGGGGCGGGGCAACACTCTCCAGCGCCAGGCTGATCGAGCTTGCCTCCGATTTTCCAACCCAGATAGGAAGCATTTCCGCTTGCTCATCGTCTCGAAGGATGACGATATACGCATTGTTGTAGGGGTCGAACATGAGCCCCTTGACCTGCATCTGCGTAATCATCCGCGCACCTGCTCGTCACACACACTTCCACTCACGGGTGTCAGCTCACCGTAACACTTTCGAATTCGTGATGTCAACGAACTCAGCGACAATGCAGAGAAAACCTTCCGGCGGGATCCCCCAGCCCATTTCTTGACAAGAACACCGACTCAGTTACTTGGTGGGCGATAATTCTCTGCGACCTTTGACGAGTCGACCTGTTCCCCCAATTTCAAGAACGCCTTCATCTGTTTGCGCACGAGTTCACGACCGCTCTCATCACCGAGGTTGACTTGATATTCATTGATGACCATCACACGCATGCCTTCCCATTTCTTCCAGCAGTTCACACAAACCTTGCTTTTCACCTCTGATTCAAGCTTGCCGAGAAACAGGGGGGACGTAATCGCCTCGCCGGTTTGTCCGCATGTGACACAAGATAACTCTGCCATAATGACTGTACTCCTTTGTCAAAGCGACGATTCGCGCAGCGACCTATCGAGCCGATCATTCTAGCAGACTTGTCCAGATCAAAGAAAGCCATGATCACGCAATTGACCCCATCCTGACGACGTGTTAGAAAAGCGCCCGATAAGCCGACTCTTTGGATGGCTTCGCCCGGATGGCGGAACTGGCAGACGCGCCGGACTCAAAATCCGGTTCTCGCGAGAGAGTGGGAGTTCGACCCTCCCTCCGGGCACCAATTCAACGCGAAGCCGACGTGGCGTATCGTTGAACGATGCCATTGAGTCTTGGTCGGTGGAGGTGATGATGGAGCAAGTCAACCGCCGATGCGAACACCTCTTGACAGCGCCGTGCTATTAGCCTAGGTTCTGTCATATTTCTCAATGGTGTATAAATATCTCCGTACGGGTAGACTGTAGCCACCGAACATACATAATCCAGCTTAAGCATGATCGTTCGAAATCTTTCCATAGCATCACCTGTCCAAATCATTAAGGAGGCAGCACATGCGTAAAGTGTTGGCACTAGGGGCCGCGATACTTTGTGTCGGCTCTATGAATGTCGCAGTGGCTCAAGAGCGACTACAGCAGTCCGGTGGGTCTGCCATGGGTGTGGGTACAGGGGTTGGCGATGTGTCTGGGAGCGCCAATCGTGTCCAGGCCTATGATCGTAGTGCGTTCCTCGATCGTCTCTCTCTTCCGGAAACAATCTACGGACGGGTTCTGGCCATTGATTTTCCAGCGGGGAAACTGCTCCTGGAAACGGGTGGAAGCTCGCATGACGAAGGCCGTGCAGGGTCAGGAACCATGAGTTCCATGACGGTCTACTTCGATGAGAGAACCAGTATGGACCAACTCAAGGTCTTGAACAGTGGCGATGATATCTCGCTTCAGGTAGTTGAAGCAGTCACGCCCAATCAGCAGTATGGCATCGGCCGCAAGCTCGTTCGCGAGGTCTACTTGCTGCGCGGCAATGAAAAACTCGCAGGGTTTGGTGGCTTGGGCCAGCGGCCGAATCCATCGACCGAACGGGCCATCGAGACCAGCAGTGGCAGTACGACCGGTGGGGTGGCGGGATCCGTACTCCCTGGCAAGATCACCGGAACCGTGGACACCACCATCGGCGAGTTCACCGGTTCAGCTCCTTGTTGGAATTGCGAGCCTCAGCCGGGATGGGGGTATCAGACCGTGATTCCGGAAACAAAGGTTCCCAACAAGTCCGATTATGGGACTGATGCGGCCAAGCCAAATTTGGTGAAGGGATACAACTGAGACGTGACAATTCGATGGTTCGAAAGGGGCAGCCTCGGCTGCCCCTTTTTTATTGGACCTTGTCGTGTGCTACACTTTCACTCCTGATGGCCATGCGAATGAACCTGACCCTGATCGCACGGAGTTGACATACGTATGACTGAGCATCAGCCTCCATCCGAGAGCTCTGACGTTGAACTGGATCTTCGCGGGGTCATTTGCCCATATAATTTTGTGAAGACGAAGCTCAAGCTTGAGTCAATGAAGGAAGGCCAGGTGCTATCGGTTCTTCTGGATGATGGAGACCCAATTCGCAACGTGCCTCGCAGCGTACAGAACGAAGGGCATACGATATTGACACAAGAACGAGTGGATCAAGCCTATCGAGTTTTGATCCGTCGGGAAGAAAGCGACTGAATTCACGACGAGCCTCCCTCATTCGATTTTCTCCCATCGCTTCCGGAAAGCACGAGTGTGATCTCTTTCCTGCTGATCGAGCGCAGCCTCTGACGGACCCGAAGTGCTGTGCCGCGAATGATGAGCTCAGTCGGTCTCGTCAAGTCGCATGCGACAATCACCAACCGTCGAGGAGCAATGCTGTTCAGTGTCTCCAGTGCACGTGCGACCGATGCCATGGTACCGAACGCGACCATTGGAGTCTTTCTCTTCAAGGAATCGATCAGGCATTGACGAATATGTGAGGCTGCCCTTGGAAATTGCCCGAGAAAATAAAATGAGTTGCAGGGCAAGCCTGCGACCGTGAGTACCGCAACAATGACGGAAGGACCCGGAACGGGGACCACCGGAATTCGATGTGCATGAGCCGCAGCCACAAGGAGATATCCAGGGTCAGCAATAATGGGAGATCCACAATCCGAGACAAGCGCAACATCCATCCCTCTTTGTAATCGCTGTACAAGAATCCTCACTTTTTCTCTCAGATTCATGGGGCCATAGCTGGTCACCGTGGCCTGAATGCCGTGATGGGTGAGGAGGTGTTGTGTCGCTTTGGGGTCTTCAGAGGTAATCACGTCGACCTTCCCAAGAACCTGAATGGCGCGCACGGTCACATCATCGGGATGTCCGATGGGGACGGCAACGACATAGAGTGTGCCACTCTGCTGTGGCTGAGCATCCGAAGTCATTGCAGCTCCTACGTTTTGTTGACTCCGTTTGGTCCGCATCGATATAATTTCTAACTTATCTCGTTGGCGGTAAAATTCCGCGTCCCATAGGGGAATTCCCGATGGCAGCCGTTTGCTTCATGATCACCATCGTTCTGTATATCGTGGGCACGGTGTCGTTTCTCTCTTATTCGTTGCGGCGCTCAGAAGCGTTGTCAAAAGTGTCGTTGAGTGTGACGGCCGCCGGTTTCGCTTTCCATACTATCGCCCTCATCATTCGAATGGCGGGCGTCTCATCATCGTCGCCTCCGAGCTTCTCTGACGCCCTTTCTTTCTTCTCTTGGATGATCATTCTTGTGTTGTTGGTGGTCGAGTTTCGACATCAAATTCATGTACTTGGGTCATTCATGGTGCCCTTGGCCCTCCTCTCCTTAATCTCCGCCGCAGCTCTTCCTGAAACGGTGCCCACACTGCAGCCTGTACTCAAAACCTTATGGTTTCATGTCACGCTCAGCATGTTGGGCACGGTGGGCTTTACCGTCGCGTTTGTTGCGGGTGTGATGTACCTGATTCAGGATCGACTCCTCAAGTCGAAACGGTTCAATGTCCTCTACAGCAAGCTCCCTGCGCTCGACTTTCTCGATCATCTCAATCAACAGTCCATTGTATTGGGTTTTCCGCTGCTCACATTGGGCATCGTGACGGGTGCGATCTCAGCCGACTTTGCGCGTGGGTCCTATGTCAGTTGGAACCCTGAACAAACCTGGGCGCTCGTCACATGGCTTTTTTATTTTGTCGTGTTGCTGGGGCGGTTGACGATAGGGTGGAGGGCCAAACGCGCGGCCTATCTTACGGTCATCGGATTTGCCTGCGTGATTCTCACGTTGGTGGGCGTGGTGCTGAAGGGGCATGGTGCCTTGTCATAACATGCGGTTGATGGTCCTATGCATCTGATCGTCGTTGGGTTGAGCCACAAGACGGCCCCAGTCGAGATCCGGGAGCGACTGGCTGTTCCAGAAAGTCGTCTTGGCGAAGCCCTCACCAGGCTCTGTTCGTATCCCGGGGTCAAAGAGGGCGTCCTGCTCTCGACCTGTAATCGAGTGGAGGTCTATTCGGTTGTCGACGACATTGAAGCCGGGTATGGGCGCATCCAAGAGTTTCTTGCCGACACGCATCTCTCTCTTTCTTCCGAACAACTGACGCCCCATCTGTACTGGCACACCGGAGACCGGGCGATTGCCCATATGTTCAGGGTGGCCGCCAGTCTCGACTCGATGATTATCGGAGAGTCGCAAATCTTGGGGCAACTCAAGGATGCGTTTGAAGTCGCGCTGGCGCACAAGACGACCGGCGTGATCATGAATAAGGTCGTCAAGAAGGCCATTTCCGTGGCCAAGCGCGTGCGGACCGAGACCAAGATTTCCGAAATGGCGGTCTCCGTCAGCTATGCGGCAGTCGAGTTGGCGAAGAAAATTTTCTCCGACCTTCACGAGAAGACGGTATTGCTGGTTGGCGCGGGTGAAATGGCGAAGCTCGCGGCTCGGCATTTGATTGCGAATGGAGTGGGGCACGTACGCATCACGACGAGGACGGCGCAACATGCCGTCGATCTCGCCGCCAAATTCGGAGGGACGCCGGTTCCCTTCGATCAGTTCAAGGCCGACATGGCTTCGGCCGACATCGTCTTGGTCTCCACCGGCGCGGCGCACTATATTGTCGGCGCCGAGGACGTGCAACGGGCGATTAACGAACGAATGAACCGTCCGATGTTTTTGATCGATATCTCCGTTCCACGGAACATCGATCCATCCGTTCGTCATGTTGACAACGCGTTTCTCTTCGACATCGATGATCTCACACATCGAGTCGAACAGAACCGGTCTGAGCGGGTGAAGGAAGCCGAGAAAGCCGAAAAAATGGTGATCGAAGAAGTGACCACGATGCTGGACTGGATGAAATCATTGGAGGTCACGCCGACGATTGTCGCGCTCCGGAACCGGGTTGAGGACATCAAGCGGGTGGAAGTTGAGAAAGCGCTGGGCCGATTGGGGCATCTCTCACCGCAAGACCGCGAACTGGTCGAAGGTTTGGCGTCGTCGATCGTGAATAAATTGATCCATCGCACAATGGTCACGCTCAAGACAGAAGTGAACTCTTCGAACGGGCCCGCATTCGTGGAAGCAGCACGCCGATTCTTTCACCTCGACCGACCGACCTCGTCCATCCCGCAAGCCGAAAACTATACGGAGCCGTCGCGCTGCCTCACCAAAAGTCCGGTTGACTTGGACGCTGAAGAGCCTACTCGAGAAACGACCATTCAGAAACGAGCCCGCTGATCCGTGCGGGTGAAGGAAAAGGAGCCTCTGGTGTCGACGGAGAACGGTCAACGCTCAACCTTGGTTCTTGGGACGCGGGGGAGCAAGTTGGCGCTGTGTCAAAGCGAATGGTTTCAATCCAAGATTCAGGAAATCGTGCCGGAAGTCCATGTCACACTGCGAAAGATTCAGACGTCCGGTGACAAAATCGTCGACGTACCCTTGGCGAAAATCGGGGGAAAGGGCCTGTTCGTCAAAGAAATTGAAGATGCGTTGCTGACGGGTGAAATCGATTTCGCCGTCCACAGTATGAAAGACGTCCCCGCGCAACTCCCGGACGGGCTCGAGATTCTCTGTGTCCCACCGCGCGAAGATGCGCGCGATGCGCTAATCAGCCGAGAAGGGTACGCATTCAGCAATCTTCCTTTGGGGGCAACGGTCGGAACAGCGAGCCTCCGACGCCAAGCCCAGTTGTTACACGCCCGACAGGATCTGAAGATTACGATGCTGCGCGGCAACCTAGATACACGGCTGAGAAAGCTCAGAGAGGGACAGTTCGATGCCATCGTGTTGGCGGCCGCCGGCCTACACCGGTTGGCATGGTCCCAGAACATCACAGAATATCTGCCACCGCGCCTCAGTTTGCCGGCGATCGGACAAGGAGCGCTCGGTATCGAAGGTCGGACCAACGATCCATTCGTTCGTTCTATTTTGTTGCGACTCAATGACGAAACAACTCACACGACCGTGACAGCCGAGCGGGCCTTTTTGCATCGCCTGGAGGGAGGCTGTCAGGTGCCGATCGCAGCCTATGCCACGTTGTCCGGTGAACAGCTGGTCATGGATGGACTCGTCGCCAGTGTCGACGGCAAAACGATCATTCGCGACCACATCGAGGGACCGCGTCAGCAGGCTCATACGCTTGGTGTTCAGTTGGCTGAACGGCTGTTGACGCTCGGGGGAGACAAGATTCTTCGGGAAATTTACGGGTCAGCGTGAGCAAGATGCAACGAACCAACGGCAAGGTCTATTTGGTCGGAGCCGGTCCAGGAGATCCTGGACTCTTGACGCTTCGGGGAAAGGAATGTCTCGAGCAGGCTGACGTGATTCTGTACGATTATCTTGCGAATCCCGCGCTACTCGCTCACGTTCCGGATCACGCCGAACGATTGTACGTCGGACGGCGCGGCAAAGGGAAATATCCGGAACAAGAATCCATCAATCGTCTCTTGATCGAACGGGCACAGGCGGGGAACGTGGTTGTCCGATTGAAGGGAGGAGATCCGTTTGTCTTCGGACGAGGAGGGGAAGAGGCAGAAATCCTGGCGTCGGCGGGAATCGATTTTGAAGTCGTTCCCGGGGTCACCTCCGCGGTCGCCGTGCCCGCCTATGCCGGGATTCCCGTCACGCACCGGACCTTGGCCTCCACCCTGACGATCGTCACAGGACACGAAGATCCCGAAAAACCGTCAACCGCCTTGGAATGGCCACGGCTCGCGACGAGCCAGGGAACACTGGTCTTTCTCATGGGCATGAAAAATCTTTCGGCGATCGTGACCAACTTGATGGCCGAAGGGCGGGCAGCATCCACGCCCGTCGCGATCATTCGCTGGGGAACCAGGGCTTCCCAGCACACGGTCGTCGGCACGTTGGCTGACATCACAGAGAAGGCCGGAGCGGCACGGATGGAACCACCGACCATCATCGTGGTGGGTGAAGTGGTTCGGCTTAGGTCGCAGCTGAATTGGTTTGAGCGGCGGCCCTTATTCGGAAAACGGGTGTTGATGACACGAGCAAAAGATCAGGCCGGCGACCTCGCTGCCCGATTGGCTGTCTATGGGGCTGAGCCCGTCGAGGCTCCGACAATCACGATCGTTCCTCCTGTCGATTGGACGGTGGTCGATCGAGCCATCTCGGACATCGGTACGTACGATTGGATTATTTTCACCAGTGTGAACGGAGTGGACCGCTTTATGACTCGGCTGTTGGGTCAAGGGATGGACTCACGTTGCCTGGCGGGTCGTCGGATTTGTTGCATTGGACCCCGCACGGCTCAGGAACTGGAACGGTTTGGGGTGAGAGCTGATGTGGTTCCGGCCGACTATCAGGCCGAAGGCGTGCTGGAAGCGTTGAAGCAGCAGGACCTGACACGAGTCCGCGTCCTGATTCCTCGTGCGGAGGTGGCCCGGGAACTCCTGCCGAACGAGCTTCGTGCGTATGGCGCTCACGTCGATGTGGTCCACGTGTATCGAACGCATATCCCCACCCAGAATGCCGAGGGTTGGCGCCAGGAGCTCATGCATCGCCGGATCCATATCGTCACGTTCACGAGCTCTTCCACCGTCCGCAATTTTGTCGCTATGCTGGGTGGTATTGGATCAGTACAACCGCTCATGCAATCCGTCACGATCGCATGCATCGGGCCCATCACGGCCAAGACAGTTGAAGAATATGGTTTGACGGTCTCGATCATGCCGAGCGAAAATACGATTCCGGCTCTGGTGGACGCGATCGCCCACCATTACGGTAGCCGTGAGCACACCACCACCGGAGCTCTACGGTAGCAAGAGGACACAGGATGTATGGTTGCCACGTGAAAGGAGGAAGAGTGAAATGGTCCCTGTAAAATCCTTTATGATTCCCCGAGAAAAGTTTGTGACGGTGCCCCGTGATACGGATACGCAGACGGCCGCCCGCATCATGCGCGACCGCGGGATCGGCAGTTTGTTCGTGACCAACGATCGTGAGATCATCGGAATCATAACGGATACGGACATGATGCGCCGGGTGGTTGCGGCCGGAGCGGATGCCACCAAGACGACGGTCGAGCAAATTATGTCGGCGCCGATCATGACCATCGAGGAGAGCAAAACGTTGCTCGATGCCAACGATTTGATGGCGCAATCCCATCTCCGCCATCTTGGCGTCAGCCGCGACGGGAAGCTGGTCGGGATCATCTCCGTTCGCGACCTCGTCGTGTTCTTGACGAACCTTCCACGAAAGTAGGGCGCACGATGGGGTTTCCTATCCAACGGCTTCGGCGACTGAGACAGCACGAATCGCTGCGGCGGATGGTGCGCGAGACGACGCTTTCTCCGGCGAATTTTATCTATCCGCTGTTCGTGGTGGAAGGACAAGATCGCCGCGAGGAGATCGCTTCGATGCCGGGTCAATTCCGGCTGTCGATTGATCTGCTGGTCAAAGAAGCCGGCGAGATTTACGCCTTGGGGATTCCAGCGATTATTGTGTTCGGCATTCCGGCGCATAAAGACGAGCGCGGGAGTTCTGGCTGGGACGCCAACGGAATCGTGCAGCGGGCGATCAGGACGGTCAAGAATGCCGTGCCGGGGTTGATGGTCATTACCGATGTGTGCATTGACGAATATACGAATCATGGGCACTGCGGCATCGTCAGGGAAGGAAAAATTCTCAACGATGAGACGCTCGAATGTCTGACAACCATGGCCCGCACTCATGCCGAAGCCGGAGCCGACATGGTTGCACCATCGGATATGATGGATGGTCGTGTCGCCGCAATTAGGCGCGAATTGGATCGGTCGGGATTCTCCGATCTGCCGATCATGGCCTATGCCGCCAAGTTCTCCTCATGTTTTTATGCTCCGTTTCGTGACGCCGCCTCCTCCAGCCCTCAATTCGGGGACCGGCAATCGTATCAAATGGATCCGGCGAACGCGCGCGAGGCGATGCTCGAGATTGAGCTCGACGTCGAAGAGGGAGCCGATATCGTGATGGTCAAGCCGGCCCTACCGTATCTGGACATCATCGCGGCCGCGCGCACGCGTACGCTTCGCCCGATCGCGGCCTATCAAGTCAGCGGCGAGTACAGCATGATCAAGGCGGCCGCAAGGGCGGGGTGGCTCGACGAATCGCGTGCAATGATGGAGTCGCTGCTGGCGATCAAGCGGGCGGGAGCCGACCTGATCCTGTCGTATTTCGCGAAGGACGCCGCCAGGCTGCTTCATTGATTGACGATGAACATCACCCGTGGATATTCGGGCGAGACCGTGCGACCGTATCCCGTGGGAACCATCGGGAACTTCGACGGGCATCACATCGGGCACCATACCCTCCTGAAACAGGTCGTCGATACGGCGCGCCGAGCCCGAGGCACAGCGATTGTGCTAACCTTCGATCCTCACCCGGCGAAAATTCTGGCCCCTCATGTCGATCTACGGTTTTTGACCGATAAGCAGGAGAAGCTTGCTCGATTCGAACAAGCAGGAATCGATGAAGTGGTCTTCTTGGAGTTCACCGAAGCATTTGCCGCGCTCTCTCCGGAGGTGTTTGCCGAGCGGATTCTATCCAAGGACCTTCGGCTGAAGGAGATTTTCGTCGGACAACACTTCGCCTTCGGACACAAGCGAGCGGGAAAAATCAGCGATTTGATCGCTCTGGGTGGACGGTTCGATTTCCTCGTGCACCCCACACCTCCTGTGACGATCGATGGAGGAGTCGTCAGCTCGACAAGAATCAGACAGCTCATTATCAAAGGCCAGGTCGAGCAAGCGGCAGTTCTGCTTGGTCGCCAGTATGCCCTCAGTGGTGTCGTATCGACTGGCGAGGGGAGAGGGCGGACGCTGGGATGGCCCACGGCGAACCTTCGACTGCCTTCGGAGCGTGTGGCTCCCGCCGACGGAATCTATGCCTCCATCACGATCATCGATCATGAGCGGCACGATTCAGTCGCGTATATTGGGACGAGACCCACTTTCGACGGAGGAGAGCGTCGCTTGGAAATATCCATTCTGGATGGTACGCACGAGCTGTATGGGCGAGCACTTACTGTCGAATTCATCGGCCGCGTTCGGGGCGATGTTCGGTTCGATGGAGGAGAAGCTCTGAGCCGACAGATCGCATCCGACACGGAGTCGGCAAGGAGCATGCTGCGTCGACATCATCAAACAATCGGAGGGCAATGACTCATTGCACCCGATCATAAAAAACACTCTTGGCAACCCGGCGTGGCCGCCCCTGCTGCATCGGGTGGTCCGTACGATTCAGTCGAGGAATCTCCTCAAGCGTGGGCAGCATGTCCTGATCGCGGTTTCAGGCGGTGCTGATTCCATGGCTTTACTGTCGCTCCTGGATGGCCTGCGCTCGAGCTGGTCGCTGAAGGTGACGGCCATTCACTGTAATTATGGATTGCGCGGACCGGAGTCGGACCATGATCAAGAGTTCGTGACGGCCCACTGCAGAGAACGTAATATTCCCCTCCATATCAGAAGGTTATACCCCCGCGATGAGCCACGGCATTCATCTTTGCAGGCGGTGGCTCGTGATCTTCGCTATCGGGCGTTCAACGAGATTGCCGAGGAGTGCGGGGCGGACCGTATTGCCGTCGGCCATACAGCTGATGATCAGGCAGAGACGGTCTTGTTGTGGCTGCTTCGTGGGTCAGGACTCACCGGCCTTTCAGGCATGCCGGCTTTCCGGGACGACAGGGTTATTCGACCACTGTATGAGACCAGGAGACAGGAGATTCTGACGTATCTCCACACAGTCGGAATATCCTTTCGCGAGGACTCAAGCAATTCCAAGCCGCTATACTTGCGGAACCGAATTAGACAGGAAATCGTTCCGATTCTAAACCGGCTGGTCCCTTCGAGCCTGAATGCGCTCTGCAGGCTTGCCGACATCTGCAGAGAGGATGATCGCTATTTGGAGCAGCAGACTACGGCCCTATCCACTTCCACTGTGAAATGGGAGTCTGCCGGTGGGTGGGTAATCGACCGTGGTGTTCTCTTAGAGCTTCCATGCGCCATGCAACGGCGCGTAATCCGGGGCCTGCTTCGGCAGAATCATGCCCAACATCGCTTTTCCAGTCTGCGAACGATTACTCAGGTCATGTGCCAGGCCTCGAATCCGGGAGGCGTTTCACGTATTGATGTGGCTGGAGGACAGATACTGGTGACCCTCAACGACGTGCGGTTTGTTCCGCATCAGGCGCAGGCGACTTCTCTTGACCGGGAACGGCACGTCGTACGTCCGGAACGGTTGACTATACCCGGTCGTCTCTTATGGCCTGGAACCGGTCAACGACTTCAGGTACAACGTGTGACACACGACCAGGTTCCTGCCCTTCTGGGAAGGGATCAGATCGTCGTGGATGCTGATCGAATCTCTGAGCCCCTGCTGGTGCGATCCTGGTCCCCGGGCGACCGATTTCATCCGTATGGGATGAAAGGCCATTCGAAGAAACTGCAGGACTTTTTCACGGATCTCAAGATACCCATCGCCGCGCGCTCCCGCATTCCAGTGGTGGAGGCCCCCGAGGGGATCGTGTGGGTCGTCGACTACCGGCAGGATCAACGTTGGGTACCCACGGCTGCAACAGAACGCTATTTGGTTTTGACTGTGGATGAGGCCTCTACTAGGGGAAGGAACTGAGTGAGATGGAACGCATGTTTGGACGACCGATCGTCACCCAGGAGCAAATGCGGAGCCGGATCCGCGAGTTGGGTCGACAGATCAGCGCCGACTATGTCGGCAAAGATCTTGTGCTTGTCGGCGTGCTAAAGGGGGCGTTTGCGTTCTTTGCTGATCTGGCCCGAGCCATCCGAATTCCAGTGCGGGTCGATTTTATCATCGTGACGAGTTACGGGACGCGGGCCAGGACCTCAGGGAAAGTTAAACTGGTGACCGAGCTCACCGAAAAGATCAAGGGCAAGGATGTACTGCTTGTCGAGGATATTGTCGATTCGGGATTGACGGTTCACTATCTTACGAAGGCGTTGGCCAAGCAGAAGCCAAGCAGCATCAAGGTCTGTACGTTACTGAGTAAACCGGAGCGGCGTGTTATCAATGTCCAGGTGCAGTACATAGGGTTCAGGATACCGAACCAGTATGTTGTCGGGTACGGACTTGACTATCAACAAAAATATCGTAACCTTCCTTACCTGGCGGTTCTGGATCAGTTGCATGAGCAAGAGGAGTAGAGTTTTACAAGGAGCTGTTGTCAATTTACGCCAGGCTGTGTTAACATCACCACGATTTATGAAGACATTCCGTTCAACGTTGTCGCGAAGGAGAACTGGATGAATTCCCGGGTCAAGAACTTGCTCTTCTGGGTGGTCGTCGGCTTGTTCATGATTCTCCTGTTCAATTTGTTCAGCGTGCCGACTCACGCACCTGAAGAAGAAGTGATATTCAGCGATTTTATGGCGAAGCTCGACAAGGGTGATTTTGAGAAGGTCATCATAAAAGGCAATCACATCAGCGGAGTCTTGAAGGACAAAACTCGTATCCGCACCTACTCGGCCGACTATCCTGACCTGGTCAAAGTTCTTCGTGAGAAGGACGTTCAGATTGAAGTCAAGCCACCCGACGAAAGCCCTTGGTACATTACTTTCCTCGTTACATGGGGGCCGTTTATCCTTTTCCTGGGTCTTTGGTTTTTCCTGATGCGCCAAATGCAAATTGGCGGGAATAAAGCTCTCTCTTTTGGAAAGAGCCGAGCCCGTATGCTGACAGAGGAAAGAAAGAAGGTCACATTTTCTGATGTGGCCGGTGTCGACGAGGCAAAAGAAGAAGTCCTTGAAATCATTGAGTTCTTGAAAGATCCTCGGAAGTTCCAGAAGCTGGGCGGGCGTATCCCCAAAGGCGTTCTTGTTGTTGGCCCTCCTGGAACCGGAAAGACTTTGCTGGCAAAAGCTATTGCCGGAGAGGCCGGGGTGCCATTCTTCAGCATCAGCGGTTCTGATTTCGTTGAGATGTTCGTCGGCGTGGGAGCCTCGCGGGTTCGTGATTTGTTTGAGCAAGGGAAGAAACATGCCCCGTGTATTATTTTTATCGATGAGATCGATGCGGTTGGTCGATTACGCGGCGCGGGCCTCGGCGGTGGTCATGATGAGCGAGAACAAACGCTCAATCAGTTGCTGGTTGAAATGGACGGATTCGACACAACTGAAGGTGTCATTTTGGTTGCAGCGACAAACCGCCCTGACGTACTCGACCCGGCCTTGCTGAGGCCCGGCCGATTTGACCGCCAGGTAGTCGTCAATCGTCCAGACCTCCGAGGGCGCTCTGAAATCTTGAAAGTTCATACGAAAAAAGTTCCTGTGGCCGCCAATGTGGAACTAGAAAAGATCGCCCGAGGAACACCTGGATTTTCAGGAGCTGACCTGGAAAACCTCGTAAACGAGGCGGCGCTGTGGGCTGCTCGTCAGAACAAGAAAGAAGTTGAAAGCATCGACTTCGAGATGGCGAAAGATAAAGTCATGATGGGTGCCGAACGCAAGAGCATGATTCTCACCGAGGAGGAAAAGCGGATCACGGCGTATCATGAAGCCGGCCATGCCTTAATGGCAAAACTCCTCCCTAACACCGATCCAGTGCACAAGGTGACGATCATTCCTAGAGGTCGGGCGCTGGGTGTCACGATGCAGTTACCAACCGACGATCGGCATAACTATTCCAAAGAATTCCTTTACAATACCTTGGCAATTCTTATGGGTGGACGTGTCGCAGAAGAGCTGGTGTTTAAACATGTCACGACCGGGGCAGGTAACGACCTGGAGCGTGCAACTGACCTTGCCCGTAAAATGGTCTGTGAATGGGGAATGAGCGAAAAGTTGGGTCCTCTGACTTTCGGGCAAAAGGAAGATTCCGTATTTCTCGGTCGAGACTTTGCGACCAAACGGGATGTCAGTGACCAAGTGGCGCTTGAGATCGATCTTGAGATCAAGCGCTTTGTGACAGAAAACTATGAACGCGCTAAGCGCGTGCTGACTGAACAGATGACGAGTCTGAAGGCGTTGGCGGAAGCGCTGCTTGAAAAGGAAGTGCTGGACGCGCCGGAAATCGATCAGATTCTGTTGCAATCCTCCTCTCAAACAGTTCCTGCCTAGAATCATCGTGTGTGACGGCTCTTATGGAGATAGGAGCCGTCACATCATGACAGAACCTCATGGATGTTATCAGTGGTCCGTGGCGTGCAGTTCTAAGATAGCTTTATGTGCGTTTGAGAGATCGCATTCCTTGGTGCACGAGTTGGAACACGTCACATCACAGGCGGCTCCCCTACGAAATTGGTTTTCAGCCAAGGGACGCAGAATTTCCTGGAGGACGCGTCCGCTTATCATGGGTGTCGTGAATGTCACCGCTGATTCCTTCTATGACGGGGGACGGTATAGAGCGCCCGAACGTGCGATTGCACATGCGCTGGAACTCGTCGGGCAAGGTGCGGACATCATCGACATCGGTGGAGAGTCAACGAGGCCTGGTGCCACTCCGATCAGTGAGGAAGAAGAACTGGCTCGCATTCTCCCGGTGATTGAAGGATTAGTGCATCATGTGAAAGTCCCTATTTCGATCGATACCACCAAATCACGTGTGGCTCAGCTCGCATTGGATATCGGGGCGTCGATTATCAATGATGTAAGTGCGCTGCGGCAAGATCCGGCGATGGCTTCCGTGATTACCGAGTCAGATGCGGCGGTCGTCCTGATGCACATGCAAGGAACTCCACAGACGATGCAACTCGCACCCCATTACTCAGATGTCGGAGCTGAAGTGTTGCAGTTTTTTGAGGAGCGTGTAGACGCTGCCCTTCTTGCCGGAATCGCTCGAACAAACATCATTCTTGATCCTGGATTTGGTTTTGGTAAGCTGTTGCTGCATAATCTTGAGCTTCTTAGGGAACTGCCATCTTTCTCGGTGCTGAACTGTCCCTTGCTGGTGGGTCTGTCTCGGAAAGGCTTCATCGGACACATTGTCGACAGGCCCGTTGACCAACGTGAGTGGGGGACGGCAGCGGCCGTTGCGCTGGCGGTCGATCGAGGCGCTCACATCGTGCGTGTTCATGATGTGGCCATGATGATTGATGTAGTCAAGATGGCTGCGGCGTTGAGCCCTCGTTGGTCATCTTGTGGACAGGAGTATGATGCGTAAGTTATTTGGCACGGACGGTGTCCGAGGTGTCGCAAATCTCGACCCCATGACTAGCGAGATGGCGATGCAGTTAGGGCGAGCAGCCGCGCATATCTTTATGAGACGAGCTGGCCGCCATCAGATCGTCATCGGTAAAGATACCCGGATCTCCGGCTATATGTTGGAGTCTGCGTTACTGGCAGGAATCTGCTCGATGGGCGTCGATGTGCTGTTAGTCGGACCGATGCCGACACCGGCCATTGCCTTCTTAACCAGGAGTCTTCGCGCAGATGCAGGGGTCGTCATCTCGGCCTCACATAATCCTTACCAAGATAACGGAATCAAATTCTTTTCAAGTGACGGTTTCAAGCTGCCGGACGAGGTGGAAGCTCGTATCGAAGAACTGATCGTATCGGATGAGATTCGGCATCTCAGACCAACAGCAGATCTTATCGGCAAAGCGTACCGTATCGACGATGCGGAAGGACGCTACATTGAATTTGCGAAGCGGTCGTTGCCCAAAGACCTGGATTTTCAAGGGATCAAACTCGTCGTCGACTGTGCCAATGGCGCCGCGTACAAGGTGGCGGCGACTGTTCTTAAGGAATTGGGCGCGACGGTTGAGGTCATCGGCAACAAGCCGGACGGCATGAACATCAATTCCGGGTGCGGTGCCGTCCATCCCGAACTCCTTCAGGAGGCGGTGCGCCGCCACAAAGCAGACATCGGGATCGCCTTGGATGGCGATGCCGATCGGGCGGTCTTTGTCTGTGAACAAGGGATGCTTATCGATGGAGACCATGTCATGGCCGCGCTGGGTCTCGATCTCCATCACCACGGCCTTCTCGCGAAGCAGACCTTAGTCGGAACTGTCATGAGCAACTTCGGACTTGAGTTGTCGATGGCCAAAGCAGGAATCAAACTGATTCGAACCCCGGTCGGTGATCGGTACCTGCTCGAACGCATGTTGGCGGAGGGCTTTAACTTTGGCGGCGAACAATCCGGGCATTTCATATTTCTCGACCATAACACGACGGGAGACGGCCTCATCTCAGCTCTGCAAATGTTGTCATTAATCAAACGAACCGGGAAGCCGTTATCCGAGTTAGCGAAGGCCATGACCGCCGTGCCACAGGTATTAGTCAATGTTCACGTCAAGCGGAAGCCGGTCTTGGAGTCGATTCCCGATATCAATCGGGCGATACAAGAGAACGAGCGTCGCCTCAACGGGAGCGGACGAGTGGTTATTCGGTACTCAGGGACTGAACCGTTGTTGCGGATCATGGTGGAAGGTGAGCACTCCACGGTCGTGAAGGAAGTGGCTGAAGATTTGGCCAGAGTCGTACGAGAGCATATCGGCTGAGTGTTCCTTCTCGTGCATGAGGGACGCTCATGCTTCCAACCCTTACGGTAGCGTTTCTCCTCGGTCTTCTGTGCGGCTCACACCTCTCTTTGTTTCCGCTTTCCGTCATTGGTTTGTTGGTCGGCGTGGCCGTTGGGTTCGGTATTCTCAAACGAGGCGGCTATCTCAATACCCGGTCCGCTCTGTTCTTCTATTTCAGCCTTCTCTTCGGTGTAGTCTACTGGACTGCCATCGTTCCGCCGCCTCAGGATCACGCTTCGGTACCGGTTCTGCATGATGCGGTGCAAGCTACGTTCACTGGTCGGGTTGTGGCGCCGGTTCAGCATAGTGTCGGGCGTCAGACAATCCTTGTTCAAACTGAAGACTCGGTTTCGAAATCAAGGCGCATACGCCTCATATGGCGTGACCCGGGTTTCACGCTCCACCACGGCGACCGCATCCTGTTTCACGGACACGTTCATCGTCCGACCGGATCGCTGAATCCAGGGGGATTCAATTATGCCGCCTACTTGGAACAGCAGGGTATCGATCTTGTCACTACCATTACCGGGACTCACGCGGTCACGCTGCTGGAGACGCCTCAGACAGGACTGGGGCGCTTGTGGAATCACATCGATCGTTGGAGGGCGATCATACGAGAGGCCGCCCTCCGCACATTGAGCCAACCTACCTTGGGAACATTTCTCGGCATGATCATCGGCGAGCGTGGATACCTGGAACAAGACCTCCAAGAGTGGTTCATGGTCACAGGAACGGTTCATCTACTCTCGATTTCCGGCTCACACCTCGGGCTTGTCGCGGTGGTGGTCTTTTGGCTTGTGAGACACGTCGTCTTATGGCTTCCCTCCAGCCTCTTGCTAGCTCTTTCTCGACGACTCACACCGTCAAAGATCGCGATTCTTCTCACGTGGCCCGCTGTCGCGCTGTATGCATTGCTGGCAGGAGGCGAATTAGCGACCATCCGTTCGCTTGTCATGGTTACACTGGCCATGGTCGCGGCCTGGCTTGGGCACGAACGCCATCTAGGTCATATGATGGCGGTGGCTCTCTTGGCGATTGTCCTACATGATCCTCGCGCGATCTTTGATATTTCCTTCCAGCTCTCGTTTCTATCCGTCCTCGTGATGATTAACATGATCGTCGTTCTGAATATATGGATCGAAGAGGAACAGCACACTGACCGAGGGCTGGCAGACAACCTTGTGAGCCATAGCCTCAAGGCCTTGTTGATGAGCGGAGCCGTGACATTGGCCACTTTCCCCATGGTCGCATTCTATTTCAATCAGGTTCCATGGATGGGAGTCGTCACAAACCTCGTTGCCGTCCCGTTTACCGGTATCATCTTAGTTCCGCTGGGGTTACTCTCCGCTCTGTGGACGATCATTTCCGGCGCTGATTCCTTAATCTTTGGTTCAGGTTTGGAGCGTTTGTTCGAGTGGATGATTCTTGCGCTCCGGTGGTGTGCAGGCCTTCCAGGAGGGGAATGGCATGTGGCGGCGCCATCCATTCCGATGATGGCGCTGTTTTACGCAGGACTGATCGTGGCTTGTATTCATGCATTGCCACTGCGCGTCCGGGGTGCGAGCGCCGGTGTGGCGATCGTGTTGATCAGTTGGTCGGTTATGGTTCCAGGGCCACAGAGGGATGGAGATCACTGGCGTGTCACTTTCCTTGATGTCGGACAAGGAGATAGTGCCGTTCTCGAATTGCCGGATGGTCAGACGGTTCTTATTGACGGCGGAGCTCGATATGAACGGTTTGATATGGGGCGTGGGGTGGTGGCGCCGTTTCTATGGAATAGGGGAATCCACCATATCGATCATATCGTTGGGACACACCAGCAATTGGATCACGTCGGTGGGTTAATTTGGATACTCCAGCACATGTCGGTCGGACAGTATTGGGGAGGAGGGGGACTCGAACGGTCTGAGCGGTTCGTCGACGACCTCAAAGCAGCCCTGCGCCATCAACATCTCGAGGAACAAACCGCCGTACGCGGACAAGACTTGTTACAGTCCGGTCCCTGTCGGCTGAGCATTCTCAATCCGCCGGAATCAACCGGTATGCCCGAGCTCGTTCGATCCCACAGCGGATCATCCTTGAACAATCGATCCATTGTTTCGCGATTGCAGTGTGGAGCGCACTCCATTCTTTTTGCGGCGGACATCGAAACGGGCGGGGTGACGCGCTTGACAGAGGACGCACGCCAGCCGGTGACCATGCTGAAAGTACCGCATCACGGAGCACGCAGCTCATTGGACCGGGACTGGCTGCGGCAACTCCATCCCCAGTATGCAGTCGTGTCTGTTGGTGCCACCAACCCCTATGGACATCCGGTGGAATCAGTGCTCCAAGCCTATGAAGACGAGCATGTGACGGTCTATCGTACGGATCTCGACGGAGCGATCTGGGTGACAGGGCGTTTGAAGACTCCCGAGCTCACCGTGATCCGCATGCGTGATGTGATCGTGCGCCCTGTCGACCTTCGAAACTGTCTCTGGCGCTGTGAATACCAGAATTGGCGCCGCCTCTTCCTTCAATTGTCGTGAATGGCCGACATTCCTCCTCGCCGCTCTCTTTCTAAAGTACTCCCGTGACGCCGTCCTTCGACTGTACAAGATCGGTAAGGAGTGACAGTTTTTGGCTCTTTTTGGCAGAAATGCTGAGAGAGCACAGCAGAAGTAGCAGTATTTTCACACTTTTAACGAGATGCTAGCAAGGCATAGCACGTGCAGACGTTCATTGTCCGGCCAGCGCACTGTCTAAAGGGAGTCACAATCATGCCTAGGCTTGTTCGTATCGTTATTCAGCTTCCGGTTGAACTCAAGGAGAAACTCGACGCTCTCAAGCAGCAGGGATACACAACGAGTGGGTTCATTCGAGCCACATTGGAACGGGAGCTAAACAAGCTCGATCCACGGCCGGACCCCGCGACGAGAAAGGTCGTACACAGATGACCTTGGCAAATGTCACGGTTCACAGGAGTAAGGACAACAGTGGCCCGGCTATCTGATCTGATCCGAGAGCAGTCGTCTGATCCGAAAAGTGGGGGATCTCCTCGCCCTCAGCCCGTGGATTCATCTCTCGACGCTGACCGTTGTTGGTATGTTTCGACGAGGCAGGAACTCGTGGGAGTCAGAGAGGCAGTTCGTTCGAGCAAATCCCCACAATTCAAAGCATGTGTCGGTCTCGCCAGTCAGTTGGTGCAACTACTCCGGCGCGGCGACGACCTGGTCGGATGGGTCTTGGGCGGTCGCACCGAAGATTATCTCGTAGACAATGCACTGCATGCCGCGGTCTTGGGAGTCAAGGTGGGGATGGGGTTGCAGTACTCGGAGGGAGAATTGGAGCGACTGGCATTGGCGGGACTGCTGCATGACATCGGTATGTGGACCCTTCCTGTGTCACTCGTCGAGAAGTGTGGAGCATTCTCGGAGGACGAGCGCGATCTTCTCCGTACTCACCCTGAGCGAGGCCGTCGGATTCTCTCCGGTCAGGGGAACGCCTTTGAATGGCTCTCGACGGTTAGTGCGCAGGAACATGAACGGTGGGACGGCAGTGGATATCCATGCCGGTTAAAGGGCAAACAGATTGCCGAGCCGGCACAGATTATTGGAGTGGTCGATACACTTGACGCCATGGCAACGGCACGACCTTATCGCAAGAGCTTGACACCTCACCAGGCCATCCGCGACCTGTTGCTTCACGCCAAGTCAATATTTTCGCTCCGTGTCTTAAAAGCGGTGGGAGATCAGATCACTCTTTATCCGGTTGGCACGAGCGTACGTCTTAGTACGGGAGAAGTCGGGACCGTCAAGAGAATCAATTCGCGGTATCCGATCCGTCCCGTAGTCACGCTCTCCAAGTTTGGTGAAGTGAGTGAGTTGGATTTGTCCCAAGGAATGTCATCGCATATTGTGGAGGTCCTGCAAACCAGGGCGGCATCGTAGGAGAGATGGTATGTGGGGGCTAAACAGAGAATCGGTCGTGGTCGGTGTACTGGCGATGGAAATCGTTCTGTTTCTGACCAGCTGTCGAAACCCTGGGCAATCGACGTTGCCTCCTTCAGCGGTGAGCTCCGCACCACATTCGCTTCCCCCTTTGCCGAAAGGCGATGTGTATGCCGATGAAACGGTTCCAACTGCGGAGACGTCAATCGAAACGGGAGATACCTTGGAGGTGGTCATCCGTAGAGGTGCCGGAGAAGAAAAGTACAGCAGCTTGGTGCGAGAAAACGGCTCCGTATCGGTAGGGTTCATAGAAGTCACCGTCGGTGGCGTCACCGTGGCTGAGGCCGAGCAGCGTGTTCAAGAAGCCGCCAAGCCATTCATGCGTGACCCACGTGTCCAGATCGCGCTCAAGAAAAAACTGCTCAAGATCAAGCGGGTGTTCGTATTTGGGGATGTTCGGAAACCCGGGGTCATCCCGATGGCCCGCAATATGACGGTGCTGCAGGCGTTGGCCGCCGCCGACAGCTTTCACGAGACCGCTCTGTTGGAAGAAATCCGGGTAGTGCGAGGAGGAGACTTTGCAAAACCGCGGATTCTGACTGCCGATGTGGCACGTCTGTTTACGTACGGAGATCTCTCACGAAACCTCGCCCTTGAAGAGAATGACGTGGTATTCGTGCCGCGTGAACACCTGGGGGATGCGACCGAAGCGGCGAAGAAGATCATGCCGATTATTCAGGTCGCAATCATGCCGATTTATCCGGCGTATCTGATTCCGGCATTTACGTCGTTCAAGCCCTAGACCGAGGGGGCTAAGACTAGGATTGCTCATGGCACAGTACGAACTGAACGTCATCGATTACTGGCTCATCCTCAAAAAGCGCAAGTACCTGATCCTCCTTTCCACCGTCATGGTCGTACTCTTTACATTCCTGTTTTCCGAGTTTCTTAAACCCAACCCGATTTACGAGGCTTCCGCTCGGGTGAAGTTCGAACGCAGTACGACGATGGCCCAGCAACTCCTGGAGTCTCTTTCATACACCAATATCAACGATCTCGGCACACAGATCGAATTCATTCGCAGTTTTCCGGTCATGGAACGGGTGGCCATGGATCTCGGGCGTGTCGGTCGTGATGTGTCCGAGGAAGAAAAGAGGTCGGCTACCTACCTCAACATTGTCTACAACCTGGGCCAGGAGATTACGGCGCAGCGGGAAGGAGATACCAACATTATTCGCGTTTCAGCCACGTCGGACCAACCGGAACAGGCAGAACGGATGGCCAATTCTGCCGCGTCCGCCTACCGAGTGGAAAATATCGCCGCGCGCAATCGCCTTGTAACGGAATCGCGGCGGTTCGTCGAAGAACAGCTGGCGTATCTGGAAAAGAGCCTCAACGACTCGGAGGAAGCGTTGCGTGGTTTTAAAGAAAATGAAGGCCAGGTGTTTCTATCGGACGAAGCGAGAGCCGCGCTGGATACCTTCACCAAACTGGAAGAGCAGTATAACGACGTGTTGCGTAAGCGCGCTGAAGGCGAGCGCCAGATCAATGTGCTGAAGCGGTCAGATGCCGTCATTGGGAATCAGACGGGGCGAATCTTTACCGAGGAGCAAAATGCGCTCCTGACGATCTTAAATCAACGGGTGTTGGATTTAATCCAAGAGAGAGACACCTTACTGATCAATTACACGCCTGATCACCCGCAAGTAACGGAACAGCAGAAGAAAATCGACAATGTGAAATCCGAAATGGTTCGTGAGTTGAATTCCAAAGTCGCTACTCTTCGGAATCGAGAAGACGCGCTGCAAGAACAACGGGATCATTACCGAAAGCGCTATCTCGGATATCCTCGCGCGGCGATACAAATGAGTCGATTAGAGCGCGAGGTCAAAGTGAATACCGACCTTCTCGCTACTCTGAAGGCAAAGCATCAGGAGTTATTAATCAAGGGCGCGGAGCGGATTGAGGAAGTGACGTTGATCGCTCCCGCCATGACCCCGATGAGTCCCATCAATGCATCACACGTCACTTTGAACCTGATGATTGGAGCGTTGATGGGATGCTTCCTGGGTATTGTGCTCGCGTTCGGTCGTGAATCGTTCGACACCTCGATAGGAACGATTGAAGGAGTCGAAGAGTTTCTCAAAGTGCCTGTCTTGGGAATCATCCCACAGTTCGATCAGAAAGCCTTGACAGACATGGCCCTGGAGGCCTTGCCTCCAGGTACACCCCCTTCCATCTCGGACAGCTTGTCAAAGTTGATTTGCCTGATCGATCCAAAGTCCGTCTTGTCCGAGAGTCTTCGCTCGCTTCGAACGAATATCCAATTCGCCAGTATGGATCGCAGAGTCAAGACGATCATTTTTACCAGTGCTGCTCTGGGCGAAGGCAAAAGTACCTGCGTGATCAATTTGGCGATCACCATGGCTCAAGAAGGGATGAAGGTGCTGTTGGTTGATGCCGATCTCCGCAAGCCGATCGTGCATCAGCGGTTGGGATTGGAACGTGAGCCAGGACTGGCCGACGCCTTGCTCGGTACGACCTCATGGCGATCGTATGTGCGCTCGGCGACGGATCTTATGCTTGGGACAGTCGGTGTCGATCGCTTGCTGAACACCCCCGGGCTGGACAATCTGCACGTTCTCACCAGCGGGTCAGAATCACGAAATCCAAACGAGTTCTTGAACATCAACAAAATCAAAACGCTGACATCAGAAATGCAAGAAGACTACGACATCGTGTTGATCGATACACCGCCGATCCTTCCGGTCACGGATGCGGTAGCCTTTAGCTCCCGTGTCGATGGGGCCATCCTGGTGTATCAGGTCGGACGGATCGGGAGGAATGCCCTGAAACGCGCCAAATTCCTGCTCGACCATGCGCAGGCGAATGTCCTTGGGGTGGTCCTCACCAATGTGAAGTCGGAAGTCACGCCGGAGTATGGGCTCTATCGTTACGAGTATCGCTGACGTGATTTCGGGAGCTTCCGCCTTATGCACCAAACGGCCATTCGTGTACAAGACAGCCTTGTCATTTCCGTCTTCGCAGTCGCCATCGCGCTGGGACTCACCCTTACAACACCCACCATCGGCATGCAAGCCGTCATCGGGTTTTTGGTCATTCTGACGGCATTTACCTCCGTACCCGCGGCGCTCTATCTCTTGATCGCTTCGATGCTCCTGTCGCCCGAGGTTGCCATTGGACGCATCGAAGGCCGCGGTGTGGGAGGACGAGAACTGTCGTTCCGGATGGACGATATCCTCTTGGTCATTATCGGAGTGAGTTGGTTGGTCAAGAATATTCTGTATCGTGAGTTGGCGTTGTTTCGTGAGACTCCGCTGAATCGACCGATCGCCGTGTACATGGTGATCTGTGTGGTTTCGACTCTCCTCGGTGTCTTGAACGGACACGTCCGACCCATGACGGGGTTCTTCTTCGTGTTGAAGTACTTCGAATATTTCTTCGTCTTTTTCATGGTTGTGAACCACGTGCGCTCCCAAGAACACGTCGTCGGGCTGGTTGCGGCTCTGCTTGCCGTCGGTCTTATCGTCAGTCTGTATGCGATCTATCAAATACCAAGCGGGATACGCGCGTCGGCTCCCTTTGAGGGGGAAAGCGGTGAGCCGAATACGCTCGGCGGCTACCTGGTGTTTCTGCTGGCCCTCATGACGGGTCTCTTGCTGCATATTCAAATTGGCCCGATCCGCATCGCACTGCTGGTGCTTAGCGGTTTTGCCATCTTGGCGCTCATGGCCACGTTGTCACGTTCATCTTACCTCGCCGGCGCTGTCCTGCTCATGGCGGTAGGGTTGACCCAGTGGCGGCGGCCCCGTGTCGTCACGCTCCTGCTGGTCATCATCGCACTGATTCCCTTGTTTGCACCCGCGAATGTGAAACAACGTGTGAATGAAACGTTTTTCGGGCGCCAATATGGCGGAGAAATCAAAGTCGGCCAGGTGGGACTGGATCTTTCGACGACTGAACGCCTGAAGTCATGGGCGTATGTCTTGAAAGACTGGGTTCACGATCCGATCTTAGGACGTGGAATCACGGGATATGCGTGGGCGGATGCCCAATACGTCAAGATCATCGGTGAGACAGGCCTTGCAGGTCTGGTCGCTTTCGGATTCATCGTGTATCGACTCTGGCGGTGCGCCCGTGAATCGTTTCTGTCTCAAACCGATCCCTTTGCCAAAGGGTTGGCACATGGATTTCTCTTGGGCTTGGTCGCCATGCTCGCCCATGGGGTCGGAGCCAATACCTTCATCATCATCCGCATTATGGAGCCGTTTTGGCTTTGCGCAGGGCTCGTCATGTTGTTGCCGAGTCTGTCGGCCGAAACAGAGTTCCCGGGCAGGCCGCAGGAGGCCGTGTGACTTGGTTTCTCTTTTGCTATTGGTATGAACCGGATGCCCCTCGTGATCCGGTCGGACTGATCCGTGTGTGGACCTTGGCTGATGCGCTGACCAAGGTTGGAGATCGAGTCACGCTCTTTCCCCCTCGCTACCGATCGGCGCTGAGTCGGCGAGCCTGCACGGTCATTCCCATACGTCTCATCCACCTGCCATTGGTCCGCCCACTGTCGTATGCACTGTCCTCGTTCATCCATGGGCTGATGCGTGCTCTCCTTGCCAAGCCGGATGTGGTGTACTACCGATGGATGGACAGTCCGCACGCATTGATTCTGGCAAGATTGCTTGACGTGCCGTGCATCTGCGAAGTGAACGGTGAGCCGGTTCCCGAATGGCTCAATGAGCGAAAGCCGTTCCTGCAGAAGTGCAAACGGCTCTTGGCCCGCCTGACATTGCGGTACTGTGATCGTATCGTGGTGCTGACGGAAGGGTTACGGTCGGTGCTTCATGAACGCTATCACATTCCACTTGAGCGGATCGCGGTGCTTCCCAGCGGAACAGATGTGCAACGGTTTGTTCCACGCGACGTGGTGGCGTCTCGTTTGGAGCTGGGTCTCTTGCCGAGTCGCCCGTATGTCGGATTCGTCGGGAGCTTCTACCGGTATCAGGGACTGGCCGATCTGCTGAATTCGATGGTCTTGGTCAAGGAAGTGTGTCCGACGGCACAACTCATCTTGGTGGGTGATGGGGAGGCGACTGACGAACTCAAGCAACAGGCGGGACGGCTGGGTCTAAGCAGCAGCATTACATGGACCGGACGGATTCCGTACTGGGAGGTACCGGTTTGGATCAATGCCATGAGCCTATGCGTCGCTCCGTTTCGCAGTGATCGTGGTGAGACTTCGCCGGTGAAGATTTTCGACTATCTCGCGTGCCGCCGGCCGGTGGTGGCGAGCGCCATTCCCTCCGTCGTGTCGACGTTTACCTCCGATAGTGGCGTACAGTTTGTGGCTCCGGATGAGCCTCGCACACTGGCCGATGCGATCATTGCACTCTTGAATGACCCGGCTCGATGCGACGTCATGGGGGCGCAGGGCCGCCGTTTCGTGGAAGGCAGGTTTTCCTGGACGGCCATCGTGGGACAGCTTCGCCAATGGCTCGATGAAGACATCACCGCCACGGATCATGCACATTCTCACGTACTGTGACGAGGACCTATACGTGGCGGCCGGCGGTTCGCGGCAAGTATTGGAATTTGCCAAGGCACTGGCATTACGGGGGCATGAAATCACCATGGTGGCTCCGGAGTCTCATCGCAACGAACCTGGCTTCGCCGTTCCGCCGCAAATACACCTGCATATGGTTCCCGTAGTCAGACGGGCAGGCATGCGTCCTGTCTCATTTCTCCTGAACTCGATCCGTATACTAAAAACACTCCTATGGACCAGGCGTCCGGATCTGCTGCTGTGGTTTGACTCACCTGGTCAGATGGCGCCGCTCTGGGCCCTGCGGAGCGCTTCTTGCCCGATCGTATACTTTGTCAACGGGCTTCCCGCTGAGGAAGTACAGGGGTTGTGGCGTCTCGCACCCCTTCTCAATCTTTTGACCTACGGCCTTCGACTCGGATCGAGGAAGGCGAAGGCTATCGTGAGCGTGTGTCCGGAAGTGTTGGGTGGTCTTCGATGCGTCGAGCCCGTCGATTCCCAGAAATGCTTCGTGATCAGGAACGGAGTTGATCCGGATCGCTTCTTTCCTCAACCGCATGAACGAGCCAGACAGGAAGTGCATCTTCAAGGTCCGGGACCGTACATCGGATTTGTGGGAGGATTTTTCCCATGGCATGGCCTCGACACACTGGTCGACGCGATGACCGTCGTCGCAAAGTCCTTTCCAACGGTTCAATGTCTCTTGGTTGGAGACGGGCAAACAAAGGCCGCACTCGAAGAGCAGGTGCATCGCCTACAGCTTTCCCATCACGTCCGTTTTATCGGACGTGTTGTCTTTGACGCCGTCCCGCAATGGATTGCGGCCTGCGATGTCTGTGTGGTCCTGCATAGACAGATCCGGTCCTATCCCGGCGATTCAATGAAGCTGTGGGAATATCTGGCCTGTGGACGACCGGTCGTCGCGACGGCAGGGCCTGGATATGGAGACACCGTCTCTGAGCTGCACTGTGGGTTACCGACCACGGCCGATGATCCCGACGATCTTGCTCGCCAACTCGTGACTCTCCTGGATAGCCATCATCTTCGACGAAGCATGGGAGAACGCGGGCGGGTTGCGGTGATGAGATCTCATACCTGGTCGGCACGGGCTGCCCAACTTGAACGTGTGTGTCATCAGGCCGTCGCCGAAACGGCACTGGCGGCGTGAACGACTCTGTCGAGCAACAGGCAGAATCACGGGCTACTGACCATGTCTATTCAGAACGATGAATCGGAGTCGCCACGTCTGCGCCACCGGATTCTTCGCGCCGGCTGGTGGGCGGGTGGGGGATTCGTGCTTGACAAGGTGATGGCGGCAGTCCAACTCGCTGTCCTTGCGAGGATCCTAACTCCGGTCGATTTTGGAATCATGGCCGCTTCGGCCGCTGTGCTCCTGGCCATGTTGACCATCAGTGAATTGGGTATTGATTCGGCTCTCATTGCCAAAGAGCGTGTGACTGATGAGGATCTGGCCACGGCCTGGACCGTGTCGGCCCTACGAGGGTTGATGATGGCGACGGGAATCTGGCTCTTGGCCGGGGTGATCAGTGAGCTGATGCGCATGCCGGTGCTTGAGTCGCTGCTTCGCGTTCATGCGTTGGCCTTGATCGTCCAAGGAATCCAAAGTCCTGCATTGGCCCTGATGATGAGACAGTTGGATCTAAAGCGTCGCGTCACGCTCGAGGTGATCCGCCGGGGTGTGGAAGCCACAGTGACCATAACCGTTGCGCTTTTCTACCGCACTGTCTGGGCGCTTGTTATCGGACAGTTGGCAGGTCTGGTGGTCGGATGTGTGTTGTCCTTTCTGGTCAGCCCGTTCTCTCCGCGCTGGTCCCTGAAAAGCTCGTCGATATCCTACTTCTTTCGCTATGGCAGCCGTCTCAACATCACCACGTTGTGTGCCTTCGGAGTCATGACCGGTGGAGAACTCGTTGTTGGTCGCGAGCTAGGAGCGGAAGCACTGGGATTCTATCAGGTGGCACTTGCCATACCGCTGCTGTTCGGCGCTCGAGCCACGGCGCTCATGCAGCAAATCAGCGTGCCGACGTATGCTGCATTGCAACAGGATCGACTTGGAATTGTCCGCGCGTTCGACCTCCAAACGGGGCTTGTTGGTATCGCCTATATTCCGCTGGCAGTCATGATCGGCACTTTGGCGCCCTTCATGGTGCCGCTGGTATTCGGCCCGCAATGGATCGGTATCGTCGACGCGGTGAAAGTTCTTTGCGTGTATGCCGTCTGCAGCGGGTATGCCAGTGTAATGGCCTCCTTGCACTATGGGATCGGACGTCCCGATCTGCAGATGAAGAGTTGGGTCGGGCAATGTGCTCTGTATCTGGCCATGATCGTTCCGATGACGAGCTGGCTTGGGGTGCTCGGGGCCGCACTCTCGTTAACCATCAGTTACCTATTCGGCACAACCCTGCAAGCGCTCGAAACACGCCGACTTCTGGGCCCATCCAGCAACGCCACCTTTGTGTCGCTTGGGCGAACAGCAATCATCGGTCTCATCGCCGGCGCACTGTTGTCCTTTATGCAGGGACAGCCTCGGGTCGTGATTCCGTGGACGCCCGAGATCCTGGCTCTGCTTGCGACTGGAATGTTCGGCTGGTACCTGTGGTGGATCGAGCGTCCGCGACTCAATGCACTTTGGAACTATCAATCACAGGGTGCAAGAGCATGACGTCACATGACACGGTGGGCCCTTTGGATCTGACTATCGCCATCGTTAGCTACAACACCAAAGCGCTGCTCCTCGACTGCCTCAGATCGGTGCTCGAATCTACGGATATGGTCCGATTTGAAATCATCGTCGTCGACAATGACTCCAAGGATGCAACCGTGCCTGCCGTGCAAGTCACATATCCCATGGTGCGTATCATCGTGAACCAAGAGAATCGAGGATTTTCCAAAGCCGTCAATCAAGCGCTCGCCGTGAGTCGCGGGCGATACTTTCTCATGTTGAACAGCGATACACGTGTACAACCACAGGCGTTGGATCGGATGTTGGCCTGTCTAGATCAAGAGCCGACGATCGGCGCCGTTGGGTGCAAGCAATGGACAGAGGATGGTTGCCTGTACCAATCGTGTTTCCCCTTTCCGTCGGTTCAAGAGCATCTGACCTGCGCAGCGGTCTTTCGCAGATGCGCCCCTACGTTGCAAAACGCCCTGGCAGCGAAGCAGGCCATCGACTGTTCACAATCGCAGGATGTCGATTGGATCAATGGGGCGTGCCTCATGGTTTGCCGCGAGTTGATGAAGGCGTGCGGAGGGTTGGACGAGGGCTATTTCATGTATTTTGAAGATGTCGATCTGTGCCGAGCCATCCGACATCGAGGGTATCGGATTCGACATCTGGCCGAGGCGGATATCGTGCATTTACTCGGCCGTAGCGGAGAACATGATCGTCCTCGCTTGACTATTGTGTGGGAATTCAGCCGAATCAGATACGTGGAGAAACATTTTTCATGGTGCACACGCTGGGTGATGAAATCCTGGATTGCCGCAGGGGTGATGGCGCGCCTATTCAAAGCGATCGGCAGATCCCGGCCGAGCCCGATCGACCTCTCAGTGGACACGTATCTGTCGATCGTTCATCGCTTATGGATCGGAGGACAGCCGATCCAGTCTGAGTTGGCTTGGACCCGGCAGAGTAAAGGATAAGGGAAACATTCGTGGAGCGCCGATCCGCCTATCCCACCGATACTCAGCATATGGTGAACTTATCGGGATACGTGTGGGCGTCTCATCAAGTTGGCTCGGTGGAGCAACGGCGTATTCTAGACCTGTCTTGTGGAACTGGTTACGGTGCCGACTACCTCGGTACCCATGCGAAGAGGATCATCGGGATCGATTGTGCTCCAGACGTGGTCGCCAAGAGCAGGGTCGATTATCCTCGCGGCAATGTGGATTTTCTCGCCATGGATGGCTGTGCTCTCGGATTTTGTGATGAATCGTTCGACTGCATCGTCTCACAGGACACCATCGAGCACATTCAAGACGACCGTCGTTTTGTGGCTGAGCTCACTCGTGTGTTGAAACGTCATGGCCTGCTCATCATTTTTACGCCGCACGGAAAGGGCAGAGGAATCATTCCAGAAGATCCTCACCATGTTCGTGAATACACAGCAGAAGAATTCAACGCCCTCCTGTCGCCGTACTTTGCGGCCATTCGTTGGTACGGGCGTCGTCAAGGACAGCGGTTGAAGACCGTTGAACGCGCGATGGATCGCGTACGCCAGTGGGATCCCTCAGGATTCCGCAGTTGTGTGCCGCGGCCTATCCGGCATTGGATCGGCAGCCTGATCAGTCGATGGCAAGGGGGCCCGTCTTTGGACGAGATCGTTCCAGCCGACATTGAATACAGCGAAGGGATTGCCGAGGACACCAATCTCATCGGGGTCTGCGTCAAATGATCAGTCGCCAAAATGAGCACAGGCTTCATATTGGAATGATTATCTTGCCGGCAATCGGCATCGGGCTTTGTGCGCGAGCGTGGGTCATTTGGATGTCGCCGGGGCAAGCGTTTGCCGTCGATCAGTTGTTTGACACGCTGGCATGGAATCTGGTGACCCTGGGACAGTTCACACTTGACGGCGTCCATCCTGCCGCACACGTGGGCCCTCTTTATCCGGCCGTGCTCGCGTGTTTTTATCTGTTGGTCGGTCACCGACCAGACTGGGTCCCAATGCTTCATGTACTCTTCGATCTCGCCGTCGTTTGGAGCATGTATCGAGTGGGAACGGCTTTGTGGAATTCACGAGTGGGGGCTTGGACGGCGTCTCTTTTCTTCCTTTATCCAGCCTACTGGACCTATGACCCGCGGCTTCGGAGCGAAGCGCTCCTGACATTGTTAATCAGTGTATGGCTCTGGGCGGTCGTCAAAGCCATGCAGCGTCCGTCCAGCCGTCAATTCACCCTTATGGGTCTCACTGCCGGCCTGACGATCTTGTGCAAACCGGTGGTCTTGGTGTTGGCGATGTTTTTGACGGCATTCATATGGATGGGTGGAGATCGGATTTCTCAAAGGCTTGTGTATGGAATGGTGTATGGAGCCACATGCCTCGCTCTCATTCTGCCATGGTCCGTGCGGAACTACGTGTCGTTTCATCACGTCATTCCCGTATCGGCCGGGATGGGCGCAGGACTGTGGATGGGGAGTGATCCCTCTTCTCGAGGAAGCTGGCCGATGCCGCCGGAACGAGAACACGCCATCTGGGAGAGTGCCGGCATTACCCCGCTTCCATATGCGCATGCGATGTATGACGTTTCGACGGATCAACTGTTGCGCAACAAGGGCATCGATCGAATCGTCAAGGATCCACTGAATTATGCGGGCCTGACAGTTGGAAGAATCTGGGATTTTTGGATCGGAAACCGGTTCTATTTCTCAGATGATGAACGGGGATTGGTGCATGGAGTTCGGCAGGATGCGATGGAAAGGGGATGGGCTGTGGCTTTGTATAGCCTGGTCAAGCGGATATTGCTGGTTCCCGGCCTTCTTGTCATGGCGTGCTTCAGCGCTTGGGTTCATCGAGAACAGTGGAGAACTCTTCTTCCTCTCTATCTGTTCCCTGTCGGCCTGACAGCCGGGTATGTGCCATTCACCGTGGAAGCGGGCCGCTATGCGCTACCTGTATTACCGTGTCTCATGATGCTATCGGTTGCCGTAGTTCCTCATTTGCGAATGGTTCGACCGTTTTCACACAAGCGGCGGGATGCATCACACCCGACAAGCGTATGATGACCTACGAACTGACAAGACATCACTTTCTCGACGTGCTGAAGACCTACCAGCCGTCTGCGTACGAATCCTTCGGGGAGAAGGACGCACGGTTTAAAGTTGATATGCACCATGCGTTGAAATGCCGCGACCGATTGCATGTGGCCTTGCGGAGCGGGTTACGTATGCTGCCATCGGACAAACAGTCCATTGTCGACTTAGGGCCGTTTCCCGGAAGCCTGTTGAGGCTGCTCCGCCGCGTCGAGTATACGAAATCGGCGCAGCTCTACGGAGCGGGGCTGATGGTCTCTGGAGATTTCATCGAGTTCATGCAGCAAGACGTACAGGCAGATATCATGACAGTCGACCTCGATCCGATGGGAGGTCACTTTCAGGGGAAAGGATATTCCGACAAGGTTCCTCTTCCCGATCACTCGGTAGAGCTGGTGTTCGCGCTGGAGATTATCGAGCATCTGACATCGCCGTTCCATTTACTGGCCGAAGCGTATCGCATCTTGCGACCAGGCGGCCACGTGGTCCTCACGACCCCGAACGTGACGCGCATCGGGAACATCTTCAAGCTTCTGATTGGTCGGACGCCGAACGACAGGCTCGCCCCACCGGGATACAACAATCCCGATGACGAATGGAGGCCCCATGCCCGAGAGTATGCTATGCACGAACTGGCCTACATGCTGTGCCAAACCGGCTTTCGCATCGCAGAATCACGATATTTCCTCGGCGAAGACACGCAAAATTGTCGTCAGTCCGTCAGTCAACATGGTATCAATTGGGCAAAATGGCCGTTCTACATCGTGCCTCACTTGCGCGGCAGTCTGTTGATCGTGGGGAGGAAACCATGAAGCCGGTTGTGTTGGCACAACTGGCCGGTTCGTCCGGCTACGGTGGAGGTGAGCGGTATCTTGAACTGTTGTTTGATCGATTGGACCACACCCGTTTTCGGCCACTCCTCATCTGTCCGGAGCCGGGTCCGTTTGTCGGGAAGATGATATCGAAGCAGGTTCCGACGAGCGTCGTCCATCTGACGCCGCTTGTCAATCCGCTGGCGCTTTTACGGCTGGCATACGTGCTCAAGCGAAACAACGTGACCGTCCTCCAAACGCATGGGGCGCGTGCGAACGTGTATGGACGTCTTGCGGCCTGGCTGGCAGGAGTCCCTTGTGTCGTGGCGACCGTACACAACTCCATCAGAGATTATGAAGTCAGTCCAACCAAGCGGTCTCTCTATATTGCGATCCTGCGAGTTCTGCTGCCACAGGCCGACCGATTGATTTGCGTTTCCGATGCGATCAAGCGCGACATCCTTGCCGACTGCCCCACTGCCGCTGCGAGAACGATTACGGTACGAAACGGGATTGACGTGGTATTGTTTTCCGGCTCGGGCAAGCGCAACAAGGTCAGGAGAGAATGGTGTGTCGGTGATGGGCCCGCGCTTCTCACAGTGTCGAGACTCACGGAAGAAAAGGGCCATCGGTTCTTAATCGGTGCACTCCCCGGTCTTCTGGCAGAATGGCCATCACTTGTCTGTCTATTGGTGGGGGAAGGTGAATGTCGGGAAGCACTCCGGACCATGGCGAGAGAGAAAGGGGTTGAGCAGTCCTGTCGGTTCGTCGGAGCTCGAGACGACATCGGAGACTGGTATGCGGCGGCAGATGTTGTCGTGTTGCCTTCCCTGTCAGAAGGGTTTCCCTTTGTAGTCTTAGAGGCTCTGGCCATGTGCCGGCCTGTTGTTGCAACCAGCGTCAATGGTGTGCCGGAGATCATCCACGACGGCAGCAATGGCATGCTGGTGCCCCCGCGGAACTCCCAAGCCTTGGAAACGGCGATTCGGAACATGCTCCGTGATCCGGTTCGGGCCGCACGTATGGGGAAGGCAGGGCAGCAAGAAGTGACCGAGCGATTTACGGCCGGGAAAATGGTTCAAGACACGATCAAGGTATTTGAAGAGGCCATGCCGGCCTTGCGCCACTCGTCAGCGACAGCACAGCGAGAGGTGCAGAAAGAAGCAGCATGATGGCGGCCAGCACTCTCCAAGAAGCTCTCATCGAATGTCCTTGCGGAACGATGGAGCCACCGGCCGAGGTGTTTCACACTCCGACAAGGCGGTACGTGCAGTGTCCCACTTGTGAGCTCGTGTTTCTCTATCCTCGCCCCACGCGCGAATCAGTCGAAGACTATTTTCGTGAAGCCTATGACGGAGATTATGGAGCAGTCGAAGCCTCGGACGATCGTCAGCCGGTGTTTCAGAGTGTGTTGAAACACCTGTCCTTGTATCGATCGCGACCAGGCACCTTGCTTGATATCGGGTGTGGAGATGGAGGGTTCCTGTTGCTCTGTCGACAGGGTGGATGGAACTGTTCAGGAATCGAGCTCTCGAAACAGGCCGCGCTTCGCGCCGCGCACAAGGGCCTATCCATGCTATCGCCCCATACACTTGCGGGTGGCGAACAGGTGCCGCAATTCGATGTCGTGACGTTGATCAACGTGCTGGAAACCGTCGCCGATCCATCAGTCATGCTCCAGCAAGCGAGCACCCTCCTCGCACCGAAGGGATTGATGCTGGTGCGAGCCACGAACGGAGTGTTCCATCTCTCAATGCGGAACCCAGCTCGCTGGATCGGTTCCCAATATGATCAAGCCTTCCATTGGTATCTTTACACCGCTAGGGCACTGACGACCTTGGTGGAACGCGCCGGGCTTACCATCGTCAGCGTGCGCAATTCCAGGCCAAGTCGAGGTCCCCTTTCCCCCGTGCACCCCTGGGTGAGCCGATTAAAATGGACAGTCAGCCGAGCATTACTGTGGCCGCTTTCTCAAACGGTGTACTACGCAACGAGCGGTCGCCTCGTGTGTGCCCCCTCGTTTGAAATTGTCGCCCAACGGCCAGGAAATGAACCATGAGTGCCTATTTGGCACACAAGCGGTCTTGGAAACGTACGTTGCGCGGATGGGGTGCGATCCTGCTTCTGTGTGTGCTCGGCGCAATGGCGGCGCTTGGCGTGCGTGCATTGCTCGAGTCGGTCGGAACTGCGAAGCATACGCGATATGAGCCGGTGGACGTTCCTCCGCAATCGGTATCGCCACAACACGAACGCGAGCGGCAAGAATTAGAACGCCGTGATCGCGCCGTGCTCGACAAGGGGAAATAGCGCCATGTGCGGCATTTGCGGAGTCATAGGACAAGATGAGGGCGCGGCGCTTCCTGCGATGCTTCGGAAGCTGGTCCATCGCGGACCGGATGAAGACGGAGTCTATCGGCAACCTGGAGTCGCATTCGGCGCGCGAAGACTTCGAGTGATCGACCCGGACGGTGGTAGACAACCGGTGAGAAATGAACGGGGTACGGTGTGGGCCATCATGAACGGTGAGATCTACAACTACAGAGAATTGCGAAAAGAGCTGTTGAGCAGAGGACATCAACTGACGACTCACTGCGATACGGAAATCCTGGTCCATCTGTATGAGGACGAAGGGTTCGAGGCCTTTCGCCGATTACGAGGTATGTTTGCCATTGCCTTGTGGGATCAGGAACGTCGTACCGCATGGCTGATTCGCGATCGCCTTGGCATCAAACCACTGTATTATGCGATCCGCCGGCCCGAAGCCGGAGGAGATGCTTGCGTTGTATTTTCCTCGGAAATTCCCTCATTGCTCGAGGCCTTGCCGGATTGGCGATTTCGTCCCGAACGTATTGCGGAATACGTGATGCACTTATACGTCCCGGGACCAGACACGATTGTCGACAACGTGTATCATCTCGGTCCCGGCCAGGCAATGAAGATATCGGAGGGACGTATAGAGCTGCTGCGCTACTATCACACAGAAGAACAGCTGGGCACTCACAGTCAGTGGACGAGCGCAGAGGCCGCAACCCAAGAGGTGTTACGTACGTTTGAGGAGACGGTGAAGGCCCACCTTGTGAGCGATGTGCCGTTAGGGCTATTCCTGTCCGGCGGCCTCGATTCAGCGTCTTTATTGGCGGTCATGGCTCAAGGCCAGGCAGAACCCATCAAGACCTTCTCGATTGGCTATGATCATCCCGCCGATCAATCATTTAGTGAGCTGGCGGCGGCTCGATTTCTGGCCGCTCACTTCCGAACGACCCACTCAGAAACCATTCTGCGACCGGATATAGTCACCCTCATCGGAAAGGTGGTCGAGGGCATGGGCGAACCCTTTGCCGACTCGTCCGCCATTCCAACTTATTTGGTGTCTGAAGTCGCTCGTCAAACCGTGACGGTTGCGCTCTCAGGCATCGGCGGTGACGAACTCTTCGGTGGGTATCCTCGCTATTTGGGTATACGCACTGCCGCACAGTATCAACGGCTCCCACAGAAGCTGCGTGAACGGCTCGCCAAATGGAGTGTCTACATCGGTGAACAGGGAACCAGCCGTGACCAAGCGGCCAGGCTGAAACGATTTCTCCGCGATGGTCATCTCCCACTTCAAGAGCAGTACCGCCGCTGGACGACGTTTATCCCTGCCGAATGGGACGGCGCTCTCTGGGGCGATCAATTGAAGCCAATGTTTGTCGGCGAGCAGCCGCAAGAGCCCGCTGACGTGCTGTTCGACCGGTGGCCGTCAACCGATCCCACGAACTGTGCCATGGGCGTGGATCTCCAGAGTTATCTGCCCGACGATCTCCTGCGCATGGCAGACCGAATGAGCATGGTCCATTCGCTCGAGCTACGGGTTCCATTCTGTGACCATCACCTGTTGGCCGCAGCCCTGCGAATCTCTCCCCAGATGCGTTTTACCGGCTGGCAATTGAAAGGTTTCATGCGCCAAATGTTGCGCGGCATCCTGCCGGATCGGATTCTTCGTGCACCTAAGCTGGGTTTCATGGTGCCGATGGCCCGATGGCTTCGCGAGGATCTCCATGAAATGGCGCACGACCTGTTATCGGACGATGTCATCAGGCAACGTGGCTACGTGAAACCGGACTACGTACGATGGCTGCTCGAGGAACATGAGACCGGGCGTCGTAACTTGTCCGATCAACTCTACGCGCTGATCGTGCTGGAGCTCTGGCATCGAGGCTTGGGTGCCGGCTCCTACGACAGAACGGCGATGGTGGCGAACGCATGAACATACTTCTATTGGCTGAGGTCTCGGCAGAACGGGTCATCGGCGGAGCAGAGCGAGTGCTTCGCAATCAAGCGCTCGGGTTGGCCGCACTCGGACATCGCGTGGAGTTGCTGGCGCGGGCTCCGGAGCAGGAGCCAGAGGGCGTCATTGAAGTGGATGGAATCCGGGAATGGCGTTATCCCGTCAGCCGGAGGCATGAAGTGACGTTTCTCTGGTCTTCGGTGCGTCGATCGGTCGAGTATTTCGATTGCCTTCGTGCGACCGAACCATTGGATGCCGTCATCGTGCATCAATCTATGGCTGGCCTCGGACCGATTCTGTCCCGCCGCCATGCGGCATCCAGATGGATCTACATGTGCCATTCTCTCGCTCACGAGGAATATGAGACACGACAGGCCCCGGTACACTCGACCCTCACAAGCATACGTCGGCACGTCAATCTTCGAGCCAGGCGCTCGGTGGAATCCGCGGTCATGACTCGATGCCACCGTGTGGTTGTCCTCAGTCAGTTTATGCGCCAGCGGGTGATTGGAGCGCATGGGATCGCTGTGGATCGCATCGGACTGATCCCGGGGGCGGTTGATCCACAGGCCTTTAGCCCTTCAGGCGACCGCAGGTCCGCAAGAGCAGCGCTCAACCTGCCGAACGACCGTACCGTTCTCTTCACGGTGCGAAACCTCGTGCCGAGAATGGGACTCGAGAATTTGCTCAGTGCTCTAGAAATGTTGAAGAGCGCCCAGCAGCAATTGGTGCTCGTGATCGGCGGAGCGGGTCCTCTCCACGAACACCTTCAAAGAGACATTCGACGGAGAAGGTTACACGATGTCGTGCGCCTCGTCGGATTCATTCCTGAATCCCAACTCCGCCACTACTATCAGGCGGCAGATCTTGTGCTGATGCCGAGCCTCCAATTGGAGGGTTTCGGACTGGTCATGGTTGAGGCGCTGGCCTGTGGCACACCTGTTCTTGGGACACCGGTTGGGGCCATTCCTGAAGTCTTGAACCAAGTTGATCCCATTCTGGTCGCCCAAGGAGTCGATGGTCGCTCGATCGCTCAAGCCCTTGAACGGGTCTTGAGACGTTTACAGGAACCAGGTGAGGCGGCCCGCTTGGCTAAAAAGGGACGAGCCCTGATCGAGCACCGCTACAACTGGACACAGCATTGCAGCGAACTGGTCAGAATGTTGGATGACCCGATGGCACTTCGGATGGCGGCGTAGAACGGGACACATGTCGGCTCAAAAAGTCCTTCATATCATTCATATCATTACGCGGCTCGATCATGGGGGGGCTGCTCGTAACACCATGCTCACAGTGTTAGGGCAAGACCGCGCCCAATTCGAGCCGGTGGTGATCACAGGTGAAGCCCGCTCTTGGGACTCGCAGGGTGGCTTTGCAGCGACGATGGAAAACCTTCGGCTCTTGGAGAAGGAGTCGATTCGTTACTACACGGTTCCGTCGCTGGTTCGACACATCAACCTCAAGTCCGATCTGGCTGCACTCTGGAAACTGGTTGCCTTGTTGCGACAGGAAGGCCCCGACATCGTGCACACCCACACTTCCAAAGCCGGAGTGCTGGGGAGACTGGCGGCGTGGATCGCGGGAGTACCGGTGATTGTTCATACTCCGCACGGGCACGTGTTCTATGGCCATTTTGGGCCGGTGTCTTCATGGGTGTTTCTTCAGATCGAACGAGCGTTGGCATGGATCACCGATCAGTTGGTCGGGCTTACAACCGCAGAAACACGTGAACATCTTGAGCGAGGTGTCGGAGCAGCCGATCGCTTTGCCGTGATTCCAAGCGGAATCGACATCGACCGTTTCAAGAACGCCCGCGCGGGAGGAAAACTCGTGCCTGATTGGTTCGGCTGTCCGTCGGCTGCGACGATCATCGGTTCCGTCGGCTGGTTGACCGATATCAAAGGACATCGGTTCTTAATCGATGCGGTGGCCCTCTTGAAACGAGAGTACCCCCATCTGCATCTCGTCATTGTCGGCAGCGGGGATCGTCACGATGCGCTGCTGAGCCAGGCACAGGAGCGTGGAATCAACCACTCCGTACATCTGGTCGGTCATCAAGAGGAAGTCGAGATCTGTCTGGCGGGGATGGATTGCTTCGTCATGCCCTCACTCAATGAAGGGATGGGACGGGCGCTGATTGAAGCCATGGTCGCGGGGCTTCCCGTGATTGCCAGTCGCGTGGGTGGGATTCCCGCTCTCATCGAGGACGGGACAAACGGCCTCCTTGTTCCATCTGGAGATAGTGCAGCGCTGGCCGTCGTGTTACGGCGTGTATTGAATGATCGCATATGGGCCGATGGACTTGGGGCAAGGGCCATGCAAAGCGTTGGAGCAAGCCATGGCATCCCGGCTATGGTCCGAGCCATTGAGTCTGTCTATAGGAAAGTGGCCGTCGGACATGCGTAAAACCAGCTCGTGGATCACAACCACACTCTTTGCCGTGACGATTTATCTGGCGGCAGTCGCCACAGGGTTGGCCGCTGGACCGGCGCAGGCGCCGCTTTCTTTACGGGCAGCCATTCACGTGCACAGTACGATGAGTACGGGATCGCTGAACCTGGAATCGTTGGCGAAGCGAGCCGAGGAACAACAGTTGGATGTCTTGATTCTTTCCGAGAACTTTACGCTTCGGTACGACTACGGCATCCATCCGTTGGAAGGACTTCTGCGCTACCACGTGACATTTCCATCCATCATGGAATACGGACTGCAACGATTCCTCGATGAGGTTCGCGCGGTTCAACAGCGCCACCCGAATCTGATTATTATTCCTGGCGTCGAAGTGGCGCCACATTACTATTGGACTGGTTCATTGTTCCACGGTGATCTCACCATGCACAACGCCCAGCGAAATCTTCTGGTGATCGGCCTCGAGAGGGCCGAAGACTATGAGGATCTTCCTTCACGAGGAAATGCGTTCTCTTTTGTATGGAGTTGGCGGAGCGTGGTCAATGGACTCCCGCTTCTCTTATTGGTTCCGGTTGCCTGGTTGTGGAAGCCTCAGAGACGGAAGTACTCCAGAGAGATGAGGGTCAAATCCAGCCGCCGGCATGTTCTTGCCGGCACCTTCCTGGCAATGTGTCTTGTGCTGATGGCCAATGCATGGCCGGTCAAGGTGCCGGAGTATAGTTCCCAGGATGGCGGGATAGGATATAGGCCCTATCAAGCCTTGATTGATAAAGCTGTTGAGCGTGGTGCGTTGGTGTTTTGGTCGATGACGGAGGCTCGAGATTTCAGCCGGCACTCGTTTGGTCCTCTGGGAACGGTCACGATTCAGACCGAGCCTCATCCCGAGGCATTGGTCTTGACGCAGGGCTACACAGGATTTGGGGGACTCTACCAAGACGTCAGGCAAGTAGTAGCTCCTGGTGGGGTGTGGGATCAATTGCTGAGATTGAATATGACACACGGCCGGGCCGTGTGTCCCACCATGATAGGTGAAGTCGCGTTCCATGGAACCACCGATGCCGGAAAGGATCTCGATCGGGTGTACACCGTGATCAACACTGCTGAACGAACAGCAGCCGGGATCGTGACCGCGCTCCGGAACGGTCGAGCGTATGCCGTAGCAAGAGGCGATCAGAATGCCCTGCTTCGGCTTGACGAGTTTCGGGTGTCGAGCAACGGCGAATCGGCGGAGATCGGCGAGATTCTTGACGGAAGCACGGGAGATGGCATTCTCATTCGAGTTGGGGTTTCGACCGTCGATGGTAAGCCGGGTGCGGCTAAACTTCGGGTCATTCGATCCGGAGAGGTCATTAGACAGGTCGAAAGCGAGACTCCGTTGCAGCTGGAACTCATGGATCGCGAAGCCCGACATGGAACGTGGTTGAACTATCGCGTGGAGGTCGTCGGCAAAAGCGGGGAATTGTTGACCAACCCCATTTATGTCGCGCCTACGCGTGGCGTGACCCGGAGCAGCCATCCGCGAATGGCCGGCCACCTGGAGCATGTCGATCAGATCCTGAAAGCCGTCAGCTGACAGTTGGAGAGAGCATGCGCGTCACCATTCATCAACCACAGTTCTTGCCCTGGCTTGGATACCTGGACAAGATCGATCAGACCGACCTCTTCATCATGCTTGAGACCGTGCAATTCAAGAAAAACGAGTGGCAAAATCGCAATCGCATTCGCACCTCCAAGGGGTGGCAATGGCTGACCGTGCCGGTCCTGCATCATTTTGGCCAACGCATCGACGAGGTCCTGATCAATCCGGCGTCCGAATGGAAAGCTCAGCACCTCCGAGCGCTGGAGATGCATTACGCCCGGGCTCCTTACCGGAACCACTATCTTTCACAGCTACGGGAGCTCTACTCAAGGCCGTGGACCAAGCTGAGCGATCTGAACAAGGCCGTCGTCCAATGGCTGCTCAAGGCGTACGGCATCACCACGCCGATCCAGCATGCATCCGATCATCAATCTCGCGACGAGCCGACGGATCGATTGATTGACTTGTGTCGAGCGGTGGGTGCCACGGAATACCTCGCCGGGCCCGGGGCGGAGCACTACATGGACACACCCCGATTTGAAGCCTCCGGCATTCGGCTTGAACTGCAAGCATTTAAGCATCCGATCTATCGACAAATGTACGAGCCGTTTGAGCCGAATCTGAGCGCACTCGATCTCTTGTTGATACAAGGGGGCAATGCGCTCACGACGCTACGCCGTATGCGACCGATGTCTCGCTGTATGATGACCGCATAGGAGGGACAGGCATGAGGAACACCGATGCCAAAGAACCGATGCGCATTCTCGCGCTGGGGGCCCATCCGGACGATATCGAGGTAGGGTGCGGTGGGACATTGATCAAGTATGCCGAGAACGGCCATCGTATTTTTCTCATGGTGATGACACAAGGCGGGGCGGGTGGTCAGACGGCGGTGCGCAAGCAGGAGCAAGAGCGGGCGGCCAAATTGCTTCAGGCCGAAGAAGTGTTCTGGGGAGGCTATGAGGACACGGAAGTTCCCCTCGGACGTGAGTTGATTCAAACGGTCGAAGAAATTGTGCGAAAGATCGAACCGCATTTTATTTTTGTGCATTACCACGACGATACGCACCAGGACCATCGGCATTTGGCGATGAGCACGATTACCGCCACACGATACACGAAGAATGTCTTGTTTTATGAGGGTCCGACGACGCAAAATTTTGCGCCCACGGTCTTCGTGGATATTCAGCAGGCATTGGATCGCAAAATTCAGTCATTGGAAGCCCATGCCTCGCAGGTGAAGAAGACCAACATCGAAGGATTAAGCATCGCCGATCTGGTCAGGTCGTCGGCTCATTTTCGCGGTATCCAAGGCCGCGTGCGGACGGCGGAAGGATTCCTTCCTCTGCGATTATTTATCAATATCGGAGTCTAATCGACGTTACCACGATGATTCCACACTCACGACCTTCTATCGAAGCAGACGACATCCGCGCCGCAGTTGAGGTGCTGCAATCTGGTCAGCTCGCTCAAGGAGGGATCGTCGAGCAATTTGAGCGGGGAATGGCCGCGTATTTCGGTCTGTCCGGTGGAGTTGCGCTCACTTCCGGAACGGCCGCGCTGGAAGTCGCGCTTCGAGTATTGGGAATAGGGCCGGGCGATGAGGTGCTCATTCCAAGCTATGTCTGCGCGGCGCCGATGTTGGCGACCGAGCGTGTCGGAGCGAGGCCACGAGTGGTCGACATCGAACTCGATACGTTCAATATCGATCCGTCGGCGGCGCGCGACGCCTTGAGCTCGAAGACCAAAGCATTGATTGTTCCGCATCTGTTCGGTCTGCCCGCCAATCTGACAGCGCTTCAGGAGTTGGAAATTCCTATCATTGAAGACTGTGCGCAAACGCTGGGAGTAGTCGAGCAGGGGAGACACGTCGGATCGGTTGGGCTTTTGACGGTCTGTTCGTTCTATGCCACGAAACTGCTCTGCACAGGTGAAGGTGGCATGGTGTTATCGCGGGATGAAGGCTTGTTGGAACGGGCTCGCAGGCTCAGAGAGTATGACGAAACATCATCGCTCCATCCTGGGTCAACCAATCTGAAGATGACGAATCTTCAGGCCGCCATCGGTTTGGCACAGCTGGGACGGTTAGGATCTTTCCTTGAATGTCGGAAGTGGCTTGCTCATGATTACCGAACGACACTGAATGGCGCAAAATTAGTCCAGCCGATCGTACCGACCGGGTACACCCATGCATATTATCGTTTTGTCGTGCGCTTGCCTGAGATGGTTGAACACGTAGACGGGCTGAGTCAGGTGATTGCTCGCTTTGAGACCCATGGCGTCCAATGTCGGAAACCGGTGTTCCGTTCGCTGCATCGCTATCTTGGGTTGGATGGGTTTCCCTCCGCAGAGGAGGCGGAACGGACCGCACTCTCCATCCCTCTGTTTCCGGCGATGACCGACGAGGAAGTAGCTCAGGTGCATGTGGCATTACGATCGGAGTGGTCATGAAGGCGACCCCATCGGATTTGGCTACTCCATTTGCAGCCACAACCTGGCGCTGGATCACTCCGCTGGTTTCCGGTGCGGCACTGGGCACGGTCGCGTTAGCGATTCCTGCCGTTCGAGACCTCTTCCAGCTCGAAGGTCTCCGGTGGCTCTATATTTTTCTCTTTGCGTTTCTTGGAACCGGAGCCCTGACGCCGTTGATGGTATGGATCGGCCATCGATGGAATCTCGTCGATCGGCCGGCCGATCGAAAGATTCATCTGGTCCCGACCCCGAGGCTTGGCGGCCTTGCGGTCTACGCCGGCTTTGTCGGGTCGATACTGCTGAACTCCATCGTGCCTGATTGGATGGTGGCGATTCTGGGGGCGGGGTCTCTGCTGCTCGTGATTGGGGTACTCGACGATATTCGAGAGGTGCCGGCTTCAGTCAAACTGCTTGGACAATTGTCCGCGGCGGGCCTCGTCATCGCGTCGGGCAAAGTCTTGACGCTCTTTCCTACCGGACTGCCGGGTGATGCGGCCAACATTTTTCTGACGCTCCTCTGGATCGTCGGAATTACGAATGCGTTCAACTTCTTCGACGGCATGGACGGATTGGCCACCGGCCTGGCCGTTCTGATGGCCGGGTTCATGGGCGTCGTCGCATTCGAGACGAACCAAGCGGGGCTGGGTTGGCTCGCAATTGCCATGATCGGAGCAGGCCTTGGGTTTCTGCCGTACAATTTTCGAGGGGCCAAGCCGGCCGTCATTTTCTTAGGTGATGGCGGGTCGACCTTCATTGGATTCACGTTGGCCTGTTTGGCCGTGAAAGGCAACTGGGCGGATTCGAGCCCGATTGTCTCCTTCAGCAACCCGTTGCTGATTTTTGGAGTGCTCATTTATGACATGATTCATATCACGGTAGAGCGCGTCGTCACCGGAAAGGTCAAGTCCGTGAAGGACTGGCTGGACTATGTCGGCAAAGATCATCTTCATCATCGCCTGGAGCGTGCTCTTGGTTCGCGTCAAGCCAGCGTGGCCATGATATTTCTCTTCACGATCTGCCTTGGCCTGGCGGCATTGGCCCTTCGGCATGCCGGTACAATGGAGGCGGTGGTACTGCTCATTCAAGCCGGCTTGATCGCCGCGATGATCACCGTATTGGAAGTCAGCGGTCGCCGCCGATAGGGCTTGGATTTCGTTCTGACTGGATTCTGGCAAGATGGTGGGCGGGGAAGGAGTTTTGTTTTCCATTTTGCCCCGCTCTGGGTAAGTCCCATTTGATCAGATACTCACCAACCGTATACCCGTCTACTAACCCAACATTAGTACACGACTCGGTGAACTTCGGCTCGAATCATCCCAGGGTATTGGCAACGCGCTTGGCGACTTCCTGCAGGAAATCCACAATGCCTTCTTCGACCTCGGATGCACGATCGCCTTTTCCGATCTCAAGCCGTTCGCCAGAGCCTATGCGTAAGCGCTCACTGATCTGAGACTGGACTCGGGTATTCGGACAGCCCTCGAAGCGGTGCACTCGATTGTCCAGCAGGCTGGACAGACGGTAGTGATTTTCATGGACATTGGGCCGAACCCATTTCAGACGCCGGGATATACGCCAGGCGGCGTGTCGAGCGCAACGGTGAAGGAGTATCTTGGGGAGGCCTTCAGAGAGGCGGAATGAGGACTCGTGAATTAGTGATGAGGCAATAATGGACTGTTGAGTGACGGGAATAGGACTGAGGTGGCGGTCCCACGAAAAGGTATGTACACAAATATAAATTAATATATATAATTTAGGTGTAAATACATCAAAAATTGCTATTGTGTAGAATGATTCCTTCATAAATCTGCAGCGAGACAATCCCCTCCTTTATCATTCCAGGAGTTTCAGCACATGAGTGATACTCAAGACCAGCCCATCGCGGTGAATGTCCGTCTGAAGTCCAGCGAGTCCTCCCTGCATCCACGCGCAGCGAACTACACCAATGTCGCGGTGGCGCAGGGATGGCCTATCTCGATTTTGGCTTCATCGAGCCGGCTTTGCTGGCGGTGATTGCGAAAACCGAGCAGAACAGCCAGGGGGGGCCAAAAGGTGTAGAGGGGCATCTCGTCACCCGCGTGGCGATGGACATCGGCGCTCTGGTGCGATTGTAGCAGGAGATTCAGCAGGTGTTGGTTGGGCGGCTAGGAGTGCGAGAGCCTAAGATGAGGACTAAATGAGAAAGGAGCGCGGTATGAGAGCATGTCTGTACTACGTTCGGATGGTTGCTATTGTCTGCGTAATGTCGGTCTGGGGGATAAGCATGAGTGCATGTGCAATGGTGTTTATGTGGAAGGAAGAAGTGCTCCTGCACGATGGGCGTAAGATTATTGTGGAACGATCAGACACCTATGACTCCAGCCTGCCCCATGAAATTGGCCAAGGCGCACCGCTTGCCGAACATAAGACGATGTTTACCATTCCTGGTGCCAATCGGACGGTGATCTGGAAGAGTGATCATCGGCCCTTGTCAGATACAGATGGCTTTTATTTGCTGGCGCTCGACTTTCTAGATGGCGTGCCGTATCTGGCGACTCGAGCAGGCAAATGCTCTACCTACGAAAAATGGAATCGGCCAAATCCACCCTATGTATTGTTTAAATATGTAGATGGATAGAAATCTATTTCGCTGGGTGAATTTCCAGAGAAGTTCAAGATTAACGTGTTAGTCCATTCGCTGCAACATGAACCGTATAAGAAGAAAGTCATGGCGGAGAAGCATACCTATGGATTTGTGCGCGCGCAAACCGTAGGAGAACTGAATAGAGAACCTGGAGCGAGCAGGGAATTTTACGTTCTTCTTCGTGAGCCAATTGATCTTTTTGGGATATGTCCGGAACCTACAGGACCAGACGGGTTACCAATCAAAAAACGACCAGAGCACTGATTTTTATAGCTCGGTCAAGTTCAGCGGATGACAAACACCGATTTCTGATCTGCAAAGCTGCTTAACAAAAGAAGGTAATAAAGATGGTCACTGATCTTCAATATGCACTGCTGGCAGGGCGGGCCTATCAAACGAATCGTAATCCTGACATCGGCATCAATTGGTTTCCCGTTCCGACAGGCTGGGCGGAGTTCTTTCATGTACCAAATAGCCCCCTTTTTACACCATCCTCCAGCGGGTTTGAGGCGGTCTCATTTGTTAGAGGGAATGGAGCGAACAAGGAAATCGTCATCTCGTATGCCGGGACCGATGGGCTATTCACTGTCGACAATTTTGCCAATTTCGGTTTGGCAACTGGTTTCGGAGCCGCTCAGCTAAATGATGCCGCGCGCTACTACCTACAAGTCCTCCATGAGAATCCCGGTGCGACCATCACGTTTACTGGACATAGTTTAGGTGGTGGGCTCGCCGCCTTGATGGGAGTGTTCTTCGGTCAACGGGCGGTGGCGTTTGACCAGGCTCCGTTCGCCAAATCGGCGGAACTGAGTGCCGTGCATCCAGACGTTGCCGCAAACCTCAAAACCTACCTGCTTGCTCAAGGCTTCAGCGCGAGTGACTTGTCAGGACTCACCAATTTTATACAAGAGCGGCAAGCTGCTGGTGTAATCCCAAATACTGACTTCATAAAGACGTTCTATGTAACAGGCGATCTCACATCATCCACTGCGCCGTTTAATACCTTTAGTGGGATCGGCACAGCAATCCCCCTGACACACGGTCCTGCTGATTGGTTCGGGGCAAGTTTTGATCTGCACGCGCAGTCCCTGCTGACAACCTTTATCCAAAATGACCAGTTTCGCCAAGTGACCAACAAGTTGATAGATTTGTTGCCGATGGTTTTTGAGAGCAATTTATACAAGTTCTCAACCGCCTCCAATTCTAACCAAGAAAACTTTCTTGAGCGTCTTGTTCGCCACGAAAACGGGAATGCACCCGGCGTAACCACAGCCGATGCCATGCTCACGCGCTTCACCTCTGATCTCTGGAAACTCGCGCAGGACGGCGGCTTAACGATGGCCGATGATGCCTTCGCATCAGCAAAACTGGTCAGTCAGACCCTCATCGCCTTTGCGATGCAGAAGTACTACACCGAGACCCAGGCGAGCGCGGGCTACAATCAGGAACTCTTTACCGAGCTCGGTGCCAATGGCACCGGCAACGGTGGGATTCAGTTCGATCTGGCGGATGTCGCCGCCAACCTCATTGACACCAAGGGGTACGACCTGTACTTCCATAATTACTTGGCCAATGCCTTTACCGCCAGCGATCGTGACCGGATTGAATCGTTAGTACCGGGATTGCGGGATTGGTACGTGCAGGCGGGAACCAGTGGCATGGAGGCGACGGAGACCCAGAACCGTGGGGCCTTCATGCTGGGCGGTCTCGGTGCCGATGCACTGACCGGTGGAACTGGCGCCGATCTGCTGGTGGGCAATACAGGGTTCGATCGTCTCACGGGTGGCGCTGGCACCGATACCCTGTTGGGCGGCCAAGGGTTCGACCGCTATTACTGGAACACCGGCGATGGGCAGGATCGGATTGAGGATGCCGATGCGACGGGCGTGTACTCGTCGGTGCGCTCCGCGTCAATGCGCATGGCCCGGGCTTAGTCCAGTGATTCCACGTCGGCATGGGCTGATGGCCCCGCGAAAGAGATATGTACACAAATCTAAGTTACTGTATATACTCTAGGTGTAATTACACCTAGAACCATTACTTTTTGTAAAGATGACTCATTCGCGAATCTGCAGCTAACCCACCTCTCATCTGTCATCCCAGGGGTTACAGCACATGAGTGATACTGAAAGCCAGCCCATCACGGTGAGGAGCAGCACAATGCCGGTGGTCCGGCCCATTGAATACCTTCAGATGCACAATGTGCAACGGATCGCGGCACTATTCGGACACGTGTTCAACGTTCAGGATGTGTCACGACATTGGTGTGGCGCAAATACTTGTCTGGAAGTGAAGGAAAGGATGGTTGCGTGAGATGAAGATGCGCAATCGATGCCTGGCCAAGTTTGGATCGAGTGCATTACTGACAATGGTAACTGCATTGAATCCCCAACTCGTAGCGTGCGAGGACTCGCGCTATCCGATTCTAGATTCGAAGTTTCCTGCCTCCGAAGCAAGGCTTGGGTGGCTAGATAATGAGCATGTGATATTTCACGGTTACGAAATAGGCAAATTCGGCCAAAAAGCCCCTGAGGATGGCCACGAGCTTCGAGAGACTGGACTATTCATTTGGGACATACCACGTAACAAGATTACGAAGTATTGGAACATTGATAGTCAAGTCGGTCTCTGTGTCTTTCATGGAGCTATTGCGTTCAAGCAGAGAACCAAACCAGGCCAGGACGTATGGAATGTTGTTACAGGAGATCTCAACGGAATACATGAACGGTAAGAAGAAAGTATGTAGCTAGACGATTCCCTCATTATCATTTCAGGAATCCACGCTCATGAGTGAAATGAAAGACCAGCCCATCACAGTGAGGAGCAGCACAATGTGCAACGGATCGCGGCACCGT
>JACXTT010000389.1_pt1 | contig 73500 bp, 65 predicted proteins | sample 9270951 | NCBI WGS metagenome assembly JACXTT01 (sample SAMN15532306, study PRJNA645909) | rock metagenome | isolation source: weathered quartz diorite | place: Puerto Rico | collected 2017-06-21
CCGAGGTCAAGCCATCGAGCCGGGTCAGCCCGTTCATCCGCTTCGAGCAGACCAAGAAGCTGCACCGCCAGGCGGTCACCGTCGAACACATGGCCAAGGGCTTTGACGGCGTCACGCTGTTCAAGGACTTCAGCTTCACCGTCGAAGCCGGCGAGCGCGTGGCGATCATCGGTCCGAACGGTATCGGCAAGACCACCCTGCTGCGCACCCTGGTGGGTGAACTGAGCGCGGACGCCGGCTCGGTGAAATGGACCGACGCCGCGGAACTGGGCTACTACGCCCAGGACCACGCCCATGACTTCGAAGACGACGTCAACCTGTTCGACTGGATGGGTCAATGGACCCAGGGCGGCGAGCAGCTGGTGCGCGGGACCCTCGGTCGCATGCTGTTTTCCAACGACGAGATCCTCAAGTCGGTCAAGGTGATCTCCGGGGGTGAACAGGGTCGCATGCTGTTCGGCAAGCTGATCCTGCAAAAGCCCAACGTACTGGTGATGGACGAACCGACCAACCACCTGGACATGGAATCCATCGAGGCCCTCAACCTGGCCCTGGAAAACTACCCGGGCACCCTGATCTTCGTCAGCCACGACCGCGAGTTCGTCTCGTCCCTGGCCACCCGCATCATCGAGCTGAGCCCGAGCGGCGTGATCGACTTCAGCGGCACCTATGACGACTACCTGCGCAGCCAGGGCGTGGTGTTCTAAAATCCAGCAAAGCCTTGCTGGCGATGGTGAATCTTCTATCGCCATCGCCAGCAAGCCGGCTCCCACGGACTTGGGCCTGACTGTAAACCATCGTCGTACGCAGAACCCTGTAGGAGCCGGCTTGCTGGCGATAGCGGCGGTGAACCCTGCATTGCTGTCACTGACAAGCGGATACCTGCAGAGCGCATAAGAAACTAGTTAGCCTGCTTCCTTTTATCCTCCCATCCCGCCATCATGCAGGTCTCTAACCGCCCGCCCGCGAACGAGCCTCCATGTCCGTCCAGCAACCGCCCAGACCGCCCAACAACCTGACGATCACCTTGCAGATCGTTTCCATCGTCTTCTACACCTTCATCGCCTTCCTCTGCATCGGCCTGCCGATCGCGGTGTTGCCCGGCTACGTGCACGGGCAACTGGGTTTCAGCGCGGTGATCGCCGGCCTGACCATCGGCTCGCAATACCTGGCGACCCTGCTCAGCCGCCCCATGGCCGGACGCATGGCCGACGGCATCGGCACCAAACGGTCAATCATCTATGGCCTGGCGGGCATCGCTGCCAGCGGTGCCCTGACCTGGCTGTCGACGCAGATGCAACACCTGCCACTGCCGAGCCTGGTGATTCTGATCGCTGCTCGCCTGCTGCTGGGCATCGCCCAAGGCCTGATCGGCGTGGGTACCATCAGTTGGGGTATCGGCCAGGTCGGGGCCGACCAGACCGCCCGGGTCATCTCCTGGAACGGTATCGCTTCCTACGGCGCGATCGCCATCGGCGCACCACTGGGGGTGCTGATGGTCGATGACTACGGCTTCTCCAGCCTCGGCATCGCCTTGTCGACCCTGGCCCTGGGGGCCCTGCTGCTGATCCGCAACAAACCCTCGGTGCCAGTGATTCGCGGCGAGCGCCTGTCTTTCTGGGCCGTGTTCGGGCGCATCGCCCCCTATGGCGCCAGCCTGACCCTGGCATCCATCGGCTATGGCACCCTGACGACCTTTGTCACCCTCTTCTATCTCAGCCGTGGCTGGAGCGGCGCCGCCTATTGCCTGACGGTATTCGGCACCTGCTTCATCCTCGCCCGGCTGTTCTTTATCGGCAGCATCAACCGCTTCGGTGGCTTCAAGGCCGCCATCGCCTGCATGAGCATCGAGACCCTGGGCCTGGCGCTGCTCTGGCTCGCGCCCGCCACTGGCGTCGCCCTGGCCGGTGCGGGCCTGGCGGGGTTTGGCCTGTCCCTGGTGTATCCGGCGCTGGGCGTGGAGGCGATCAAACAGGTCCCGAGCACCAGTCGCGGTGCGGGGCTGAGCGCCTACGCGGTGTTTTTCGACCTGGCACTGGCCATCGCCGGCCCGGTGATGGGTGCGGTGGCCTCGAACCTGGGCTATTCGTGGATTTTCTTCAGCGCGGCGCTACTGTCGGTCAGCGGCTTGTCGGTCACCGTGCTGCTGGCACGTCGCGCGGCAGCCCATTGACTCACTGATCGGCGGTCTGCATCCCGCCATGGCTCGGCACACTCAGGGTCTTGGTGAAGAAGCGCCCGGCTTCGTGGATCAGGTCGCGATGGATATCCTCGCGATTGACCCCTTCGGCATCGGTACAGAGTCCCGGGGTAGCCTTGAGTTGCTCCGGACTGCACGGCGCCATGAAGACGAAATGCCCAGCACCGGCGATCAGCTTGAACTCCGGCGCCACCGGCAACTTGCGCGCCAGGGCGGCGGCATTCTTGTCCGGAAACACAAGCTTGTCGGCACCACCGCTGTACATCAGTACCGGTACGTGGACATCAGCCAGCGTTTGACGACCGAACATCAGGCTCAGCGGCGCCATCAGCAACAAGGCTTGTACCCGTGGGTCGGCCATCGGCTGCAGATCATCGCGGTCGACGATCAATTCACCCTTGGTGTTGCAGGCATCCTTGTCATCCGGACGCTCCTGGCAATAGCGACGCAAGCGCTCCAGGTTCGGTTGGGCTCCGGCCAGTATCAGCGCGGTTTCGCCGCCCGCCGAGTAACCGATCACGCCGATGTTCTCGGCTTCGACAAAAGGCGACAGCATCGGATCGCCCAAGGTGGCGGTAATGGCTTCGGAAATCTGCATGGGCCGACCGTACAGGTTGCTCAGCGTCCCCAAGCGGCTCTGGTCCTTGTAGTTATCGCCCGGGTGCAGCACGGCGACCACGACAAAGCCCTTGCGCGCCAAGGACGTGGCCAGGTCGTGCAAAGCCAGCGGAGTGCCGACGTTGCCATGGGACAACATCAGCAGCGGATAGCGACCAATGGCGACCGGGGAATTTTCGCTGGCCTGAACCATGTAGTTGCCGAGCCGACTCTGGCGCTCACGGCCACTGGAGGGATAGAAGGCAATCGCCGTCATCGGCTGGAGATCCAGCGGGTCGAGGAATGTCAGGCGATGGTAGCCGACGCTCCAATGAGCGGGCGGCGCAGCCTGCACCGTCAGGAGGCTGCTGGACAAGCAGATCAGTAACACTGCACAAAGACGCATCATGCGGATGCCCACCTTTGCTGCGTAATTAGCACACCAATTCTCTGCGATTCCTTGAAGCTAGAGCCCTGGAGCAAGGCTTTGGCTGATTTCGAGGTTTTTCAGAGCACCCATGGTTGATCGATTATGCATAACCCGAGCCAAACCCGAATAGCCAGACGCAAAAAACTCCGTACGCTGACCATTCAGGATGATCAGAATACGGAGTTTAATGGGTGTTCCGCAAAGAAGCTCGCGTGTTTACGAAAGCTTTACGCGGTGGCGAACAGCTCTTCGCTGATGTGCGCCTGCGCAGTGCTCATGGCCTTGGCGCGGACGTCTTCGCCGTAGCCCAGGCCGTGGGCGCGGACGAACTCGATATCGGTGATCCCGAGGAAACCGAACAGCACGTTCAGGTAATCCTCATGGGCGACGCCGGTAGGCATGCCGACATGCAGACCGCCGGAGGTGGAGACGATCACCAGCTTCTTGCCACCCGCCAGGCCTTCAGGACCGGCTTCGGTGTAACGGAAAGTCTTGCCGGCAACGGTAACACGGTCGATCCAGGCCTTGAGCTGGGTCGGGACGCTGAAGTTGTACATCGGCGCGGCGATCACGATGGCATCGGCGGCGAGGAACTCTTCCATGGTCGAAGCGCTGAGTTCGGCTTCGTGGCGCTGGGCCGCGTCACGCAGTTCGGCAGCGGTACCGCCGGCGACCAGGGTCAGGCTGGAGAAGTGGCTGATGGCATCGGCGGCCAGGTCGCGGTAAGTCACCACGGCGGAGGGCTCGGCGAGTTTCCAGGCATCGACGACCTGGCGACTCAGCTGACGGGAAGCCGAGTTGTCGCCCAGGATGCTGGAATCAATGTGCAAGAGTTTCATGCGGGATCTCCAAGTGAGGATCGCCACTGGGCGATCAAGTTGAGATAATCCTACAGGCGAAACCAATGCCTGATTAGACAGCTTGAATGTGATAGTTTGTCCCAGCCATAGAACAATCGAGTCACTGCCCATGCAAGACCTCAACGATCTCTACTATTTCGCCAAGGTGGTCGAGGCCGGCGGCTTCGCGGCGGCCGGGCGCCTGCTGGGGATTCCCAAGTCACGTCTGTCGCGGCGTATCGCCGAGCTGGAAGAGCGCCTCGGCGCCCGCTTGCTGCAACGCACCACCCGCCAGCTGAAACTGACCGCCGTCGGCGAGCGCTACCTGCGCCATTGCCAGGCAATGTTGCTGGAAGCCGAGATGGCCGACGAAGCGGTGGCCAGCATGTCCAGCGAACCCCGTGGACGCTTGCGTGTCTCCTGCCCGGTGGGGTTGGCCCAGGAGTTCATGCCCTGGGTCATCTCAAGCTTCCTGAGCGCGCACCCGCTGGTCCAGTTGGAAGTGCTGATGGTCAATCGCCGGGTCGACCTGGTGACCGAAGGCATCGATGTGGCCCTGCGGGTTCGTGAGCAGGGCGACGAGGATCCGTTGCTGGTGACCCGACGTCTGCGCCAGGCGCAGACCTTCATATTGGCAACGCCGGCGTTTCTCGAGCAGCACCCGATCACCACCCTCGACGATCTCAGGAGCGCTCCCATATTGGGCGCCCTGGAGGCCGATCGCCTGGTACACCTGAGCCTGCTCAACGGCAACGGTGAAAAACGCGAGCTGGCCCTCGAGGCCCGGCTCGGCGTCGACGACTTTGTCGTGCGCAAGGCCTGCGCCCTCGCCGGCCTGGGCTTCACCGTCCTGCCGATGCTGTATTGTGAAGAAGAGCTGGCCAACGGCACCTTCGTGCGAATACTCCCGGAGTGGTCCTTGCCCGGCGGCTGGTTGCAGGCCGTCTACCCCCATCGGCGCGGCGTACTGCCAGCAGTGCGGGCCTGGATCGATCACCTGGCCGAAGTGTTCAAGGGTTGCGGAGATAAAACACTGTGAAGGGATCAAACACGAGCCCGCAAGACATCGCGCGTTTCTGCCTGGCGCTGCCCGGAGCCCGGGAAGACTATAAATGGGGCGGCGTGCGGGTGTTTTCCATTGCCGGGAACAAGATGTTCGCCGTGCAGGGACTGCGCGGCGACTCCCTGGCCTTCAAGGTCGACAAGGAGCTGTTCCTCGGTCACGTCGACCGCCCGGGGATCGGGCCCGCACCGTATCTGGCCAGGGCCCACTGGATCATCATGGACACGCCCTACCCGCTGGGCCGTGAAGAGCTGCACGCGCTGATACAGCGCTCGCACCAACTGGTGGTCGGCAAACTGCCCAAACGCGCCCAGGTCGGCCTGTTGTTATAAGAAGGACAGGTGTACCAGGCTGGCGCCGAGGAACAGGTGGTCGATCCAGAAGACCTGGTGCAACAGCACGATCAACCAGAACACCACCTGAAACGACACTTTGCGGGTTTTGTGCCGAAACACCTGCTGGGCGATCAACGCCCCCGGCCAGCCGCCCAGCAGCTCGATGGCGTGCAGGACCTTCTCCGGTGTGCGCCAGGTCTCGTCGCGGGCCTTGCGCTTGTCGCTCCAATACAGGAAGAACGCCAGCAGGCTGGCGATCCCATAGGCCCACAACGGCAGCGAGGGACCACCGGCGAGCCACATCCGCAACGCCCCGAACCCGGGCAACGCGCAGGTCAGCAGCAACACCGCCAGCTTGAGTTTGAGTTGCCGGACCGGACCAGCGGCCTGTCGACTACGTTCCCGGCTGCGTGGCGCGCTCATCCCCGGGTCGACCAGTCGACCCAGCCGAACTGCCAGGTGGCCAGGATCACCAGGCCGAAGGCAATCCGGTACCAGGCGAACGCCACGTAGGTATGGCTGGCGATGAATTTCAGCAGGCCGCGTACAGCGATCATCGCGAAGACAAAGGACGTCACGAAGCCCAGGGCAATCACCGGCAGATCCGCCATCTGGAACTGATGGCGGAAACCGTAGCCGGAATACACGGCGGCGGCGACCATGGTCGGCATCGCCAGGAAGAACGAAAATTCGGTGGCGGTCTTGCGCGACAATCCGAACAACAACCCGCCGATAATGGTCGCACCGGAACGCGAGGTACCGGGGATCATCGCCAGGCATTGGGCGAAGCCGACCTTCAGGGCGTCTTTCCAGGTGATCTCATCCACCGTCTCGGCATGCACCACGTGCTCGCGGCGCTCGGCCCAGAGGATGACCAGGCCGCCCACCACCAGCGCGGCGGCGACGGTGATCGGGTTGAACAGATAGGTGGCGATGACCTCCTTGAACAACACCCCAAGCACCACCGCCGGCAGGAAAGCTACCAGCAGGTTGAGGGTAAAGCGCTGGGCATTGCGTTGCGTCGGCAAGTCCCTGACCACCGAGAACACCTTGCTGCGAAACTCCCAGACCACGGCCAGGATCGCTCCGAGCTGGATGATGATATTGAAGGCAACTGCCCGCTCCCCAGCAAAGTTCAGCAGGTCCGCAACGATAATCTGGTGCCCGGTGCTGGAGATCGGCAAGAACTCCGTCAAGCCCTCGACGATACCCAGAATCACTGCCTGTGCGGCGGTCCAAAGATCCATTATTTCCCCCTGCTGCCAGCGCACCGCGCGTGGCACTTGAAAATTCGACGTTCGATAATCTGCCCGTGGGCAGCCCCCATCCAGGGTGTCGTGCCGCCTGTCGTCAAACTGTAAAAAATGCCTGAAAAATCAAACATGAACTCAGGTTTGTCAGTTTCGCGCCGAGATCCTATCAGACACGCCTGTTTATGGCTGACTGGATAGTAGCCATTAGCCTACTGGCCAGGACCGAGAAAACCTGTTTTGATGCAGATCGGCGACGATAACAACAAGAAGAGCAAGGAGCAGTGCCCTGATGAATAGTTTGCGGAATGTTTCTATCAGTCGTCGGTTGTGGCTCATCCTCATCGTGGCCGTGGCGATGCTGCTGACCCTGGGCCTGTTGATGCTCCAGCAGATCCATGACGACCTCTACCAGGCCAAGGCGCAGAAGACCCAGCACGTGGTCCAGGTCGCCAGTGGCATCCTCAACTACTACCACGACCTGGAAACCGCCGGCACCCTCAGCCGCGAAGCCGCGCAGAAGCAAGCCTTGAGCGCGGTACGCGGCCTGCGCTACAACCAGACGGACTATTTCTGGATCAACGACCTGCGTCCGGTGATGATCATGCACCCGGCCAACCCCAAGCTCGAAGGCCAGGACCTGTCGGGCATCAAGGACCCGGATGGCTATGCGCTGTTCAACGAGATGGTCACCCTGACCAAGGCCAAGGGCGCGGGCATGATCAATTACCGCTGGCCGAAACCGGGTGCCAGTGCGCCGGTGCAGAAAACCTCCTATGTCCAGCTCTTCGAACCCTGGGGCTGGATCATCGGCTCGGGCGTGTACGTCGACGACCTGCAGGACGAGTTCTACGGCCAGGTATGGCGGGCCTCGCTGATCGGCCTGGGGATTGCCGTGATCATGGCGCTGCTGGTCGTGATGATTGCCCGCAGCATCGCGCGTCCCTTGCAGGAAGCGGTGAACGCCATGGCCAGTATCGCCAGTGGTGAAAGCGACCTGACCCGCAGCCTCGATGCCCACGGGCAGGATGAAGTGACGCAACTGGCCCGCCACTTCAACGGCTTTACCACCAAGCTGCGCACGGTCGTCGGCCAGCTCCAGGCCTCGGCGACGGAGCTGGGCCAGTCCTCCACGGACCTGGGCAGCAACGCCACCCAGGCCCAGGCCCGCAGCCAGCAGCAATCACAACAGATGGAAATGGTCGCGACGGCGATCAACGAAGTCACCTATGGCGTGCAGGATGTGGCCAAGAATGCCGAACAGGCCGCCAGTGAGATGCGTGACGCCGAAGCCCAGGCGCGCCAGGGTCAACTGAACATCGACAACAGCCTGCAACAGATCGACTCGCTCTCCGCCACCATCGACCAGGCGGTGGAAGTGATCCGCACCCTGGCGGCCGAAAGTACGCAGATCGGCAGCGTCCTGGAAGTGATCCGCTCCATTGCCGAACAGACCAACCTGCTGGCCCTGAACGCCGCCATTGAAGCCGCCCGAGCCGGTGAACAGGGTCGCGGCTTTGCCGTGGTGGCCGACGAAGTGCGCCTGCTGGCCCAGCGGACACAGAAGTCCACGGCGGAGATCCAGTCGATGATCGAACGCCTGCAAGGCCATTCCGAAGCGGCGGTGAAAGTGATCGGTGACAGCAGCCGCGCCTCGCAACTGACCATCGAGCAAGCGGGCCTGGCCGGCGAAAGCCTGAATGCCATCGGCCAGGCCCTGCGCAACCTCAACGGGCTCAATGCTTCGATTGCCAGCGCCACCCTTGAGCAGTCCCACGTGGTGGAGGAAATCAACCAGAACGTCACCGACGCGGCGGGCCTGTCCCACAGCACGGCCCTGGCGGCCGAGCAATCGAGTGCCGACAGCGAAAAACTCAGGGCCCTGAGCCTGCAGCTCAACACCTTGCTGAAGCAGTTCAAGGTCTGATAATGGGAGGGTACAATCGCCCTCCTTTTTTCAAGCCCAAGGAATTCCCATGCCCGCGCCCATGAAGGTCGTCGTCCTGACGGGACCCGAGTCCAGCGGCAAAAGCGGGTTGTGCGCCGAGTTGCAAGCGCACTTTGGTGGCCTGGTGGTGGGCGAATACGTCCGTCATTTCATCGAGTGCAACCCACGCGATACTTGCCTGGCGGACATCCCGGAGATCGCCCGCGGGCAGTTGGAGTGGGAGGACGCGGCACGCGCGCGGACACCGGCACTGCTGATTCTCGACACTCACTTGCTGAGCAACCTGCTCTGGAGCCGGACCCTGTTCGGCGAATGCCCGGCGTGGATCGAACAGGCCCTCCTGGCGCGTCATTATGACCTGCACCTGTTATTGCGCCCCGAAGGCGTGGGTTGGACAGACGACGGCCAGCGCTGCCAACCGGAACTGGGCGAACGCCAGGCATTTTTCGCCGCCAGCCTGGACTGGTTGACACGGCATCGGCAAGCGGTGAGCTTGATTGGCGGCGATTGGCAGGCACGTCGCGAACAGACCTTCGCCGCTGTCACCCGGCTACTTGAAGGTCAAACGAAACCCTGAAAACACCGCCCTTTTTCAGGCCAGTGTCCACTCCTGAAACACTCCACAGGCTGGTGAACCGTCAAAATCAACGACCCAGCCCCTTCAACGCCAGCGGTGTTAAGCCACTGATACACATGCCCTGAAAAGCCCGTATTACTGCGTTACACCGAAATTCCCCTGCCCTGCCCCGTCGGTGCTGTCTCAGGTCTGAAACAGCTTTCACGCACTTCATCCACCTTCAAAAACAACCCATTGTTTTCAAAGAGAAAACAAAAAGCGGCATAGCTTCTGCTCTTTCCTTCTCAACGCTGAGCCAGGGCCAGCGTACTGAAGAAGGATGCCGTCATGGGGATTCTCACAATCGGCTTTACCCGCACCTTGCTGATCAGCTGCGCGATCAGTTCGATGCTCAGTTTCACGGTCCAGGCCGGCGGCAACGGGGTGATCATCCTGGACCGCACACTGCAACCCGAGGCCTTTGGCCGTGCGCCCCTGCAACCTGATCCCAACCCGACCACGGTCAATGCCAACCAGTCCGCCCGCATCACCTCGATGACCGGCCGAGAGCTGAGTGACGGCGATATCGCCGGCGTCAACACTGCCGATTCCGTCAGCGGACTGATCGAAAGGCATACCGTGGACATGCCGGGCCTGAACAACCCCAACGGCCTGCCCGGAATGGCGGCCGGACATGGCGGCGGCAGCGGCGGCGCCATCACCAATACGATCAATCATGGGCTGTCGGCCGGCATGAACGCCCTCGGCGCCATCGGCAAGGGGCAATGACATGCACCGTTCGCTGCTTCTTCTCGCCCTGTTCAGCACCACCGTACTGGCCGATTCCGGGAGCCCGGTCATCGACAGCGCCACGATCGACAACGCCGGCCAGCAATACCACGGCAACGTGATGGTCAACCAGGCCGCCGGCGACCAGCAGCAACAGCTCAACAGCCGCGCCATCGCCGTCGGCACCAACGCCAACGCCAGCACCTCGCTGACCCAGAAAATCAACACCGGAGCCAGTACCGCGATCGACGCCAAGGCGGCGATCCAGGGCAGCTCTTTCAGTAACGGCAGCGGCATGCTTGGGGTCAACCAGTCCGCCGGCGCCAACAACCAGATGATCAATGCCGTGCGGCTCAGCATCAGTGCCACGCCGCAAAGCATCGACGACAGCGTCCTGTCGCAACAGAACGTGGCGCTGTCACCGAACTCAGGCTCTTCCACACACCCAGGCAGTCGCCAGGTCGCTACCAGCGACCAGGCCTTCACCGGCAGCCGAGGCGTGATTCAGGTGAGCCAGAGCGCGGGGGTGGGTAACCGTATGGCCAACACCCTCAGTATCCGGGTCGCTGATTGACCCGTGCAGTGCCAATTAGAAAGTACCAACACTTAACTCAACTAATAAGCACGGAGATACACACCATGAAACCTACAATGGCTCTCAAACCTCTGGTCTTCGCACTGACCGCCATCATGGCAATGGCCGCCCAGGCCGGCGGAGATGAAGGACACGGCCGTCATCATCACCATCATCACCATGGCCCTAGCCTCGCCACCATCTTGTCGCTCACCGCCGGCGCCAATGCCTCGGTGAACGACAAGCAGGACAGCTACGGCAACAAAGTCTCCAACGAAGGCACCAAGAACAACGGCAGCGTAAACGGCTCGCTGAACGGTGCCAGCGGCAATGTGGGGTCCAACACCGCGGCCGGCGACGGCAACCAACAACTCAACGAAGCCGCACTGGCCACCGCCGACGAACACTTCGTCCTGGGCAGCGCCACCTCCAGCACCAGTTTGACCCAGAGCAACAAAAACAACACGGTCTGGAACCAATCCACCCAAAACAACGGTTCAATGAACAGCTCGGGTAACAACGGCTCCGGCAACATCGGTGTCAACGTGGCCGCCGGCGACTTCAACCAACAGAAAAACGACCTGGCCATCGCCGTATCCGGCGGTCGTGTCGCTACGGCAAGCGGTGCGGCTACCCAGACTTCCACCGGCCTGAACGTCGACAACGATGCGGTGCAAGCCTACAAAGTCACCACCCTCAAAGCCACTATCGATATCGACGGCACCTATAAAGGCACCTTCACAGGCACCGAAAGTGAGGGCAGAGGCGATCATCGTGGCTGGGGTGAGGGTGACAAAGGAAAAGGAAAAGAAACCTTCAAGGGAACCGAGATGGGTGTTATCGACCTGAACGGTGTGATTACCTATCAAGTCATGACGCCTAACGGCTGGAAAAACCCAGTGGTCAACAACGCCAGCATGAACAACTCGCTCAACAATGCCTCGGGCAACGTGGGTGCCAACGTGGCGGCCGGTAACGGCAACCAACAAGGCAACACCCTGTCCATCGCTGCCGGCTGCCGTGCCTGCATGTAATAGCGACAGTACTGAGAGCCCCGGAAACGGGGCTCTTTTTTCAGCTCTGAGAGGCATATGACCATGCGCACCATCGCCCTTGCCCTCGCACTTTCTCTCTCTATCCCGATTCAGGCCGCCACCATGGCCGTACCCGGCCTGCCTGGCGCCGCGGTGTTCTACAAACATGTGCAAAGCATGCGCGAACGGCGCTTTTCCGACCTGGTCCAGCAGAAAACCGACTTCAGTTGCGGCGCCGCCGCCCTCGCCACCGTGTTGCGCCAAGCCTACTGGCTGGACGTCAACGAAGAACAGGTCATCAAAGGCATGCTGAGCACCTCCGACGAGGAGCTGGTCAAGAAACAGGGTTTCTCCATGCTGGACATGAAGCACTACATCGAAAGCATCGGCATGCGCGCGCGCGGCTACAAGATTCCCGCCGACGGCCTGCCCAGAGTAAGCATTCCGGTCGTGGTAATGATGGACATCCGCGGCTACAAGCATTTCGTGGTGATGCAGCGCGCCGACAAGGACTGGGTCTATATCGGCGACCCGGTGCTGGGCCACAAGCGCTACGCCGCCGCCGACTTCCAGAAAGGCTGGAACGGCATCATCTTCGCCGTCATCGGCTCCGGCTATGACAAGAGCAACGCCTTGCTCGACCCACCGGCCCCGCTCTCGGCGAAAAACAAGCTGGACATCTTCCACCCGGTCAAGGACGCGGAACTGATGGATTTCGGCTTTATCCAGAGCGACTTCTTTTAAGGTGCAATAAAAGCAAAGGGGCAGGAGGCTCCGGGAGTAGCAGATGAAAAACTCACACCGGTTGATGGTTGGTTTCCTGGCGCTCGCCTGCCTGCCAGCACACGCAGCCCTACCCTTCAAACCAATCGAGCTGAAAGATTCAGAGATGTCCGAATTACGTGGCCGCTATGTCATGCCGGGACGCATCATCAGCTTCGGGATCGTCATGCAAACCACTTGGACAAACGCCCAGGGCGCCACCATCGGCGCGACCACTTCCCTGCAAATCCAGCAATCGACTGTCCAGCCACAGTTCTATGTCACCACCTTCAGCACCCAGGGCAACGGTTCCGCACCGACCCAGGGCTCCGGCACGGTCATCGGCGGTGCCGGCCTGAGCGCCTCGGCGGGTGTAACCCAGGTGGTGCGCGCCGCCGGCGACGGCAACAGCGCCAGCAACAACGTGGCCATCAATGTCAGCGAAGCAAACCAGGTTCCGGGCTACCCACAGCAACTGGGGCAAGTGCTCACCAGCGGCGGCAGCATCACCGGCGTCGGTGCCGCCGGCAGCGTCACCGTCTCCGCCGCTGCCAGCGGTCTGAAAATGCAGATACTGGCCAACAACAATCAGGGCAATGCGCTGCAGCAGATCGCCCAGGGCGGGGTGCTGCAGTCCACCACCCTGCTGGGTGGCAGCAACCTGGTCAGCAGCATGACCCAACTCAATGTGGTGCTGCAGAACAACCTGCCGACCGTTGGAGCGCTGGATTGCAGCCTGACTCAACTGAAAGGACTACGCAGTATGGGATTCTGAACTACGCTCATTTTCGACCATCGGATGTCAGAAAAGGACGGCTTATTTCATGTCTCTATCGCTCTCGCTACGCACAGCAGTATGTGTAGGCGCGCTCTTCCCGGCGGCGATGCTGCAAGCAGCTCCCGACGCCGAAGTAGAGGCCCTGAAACAAGAACTTCAGGAGTTGAAACAACGCTACGTACAACAACAGCAAGCTCTGTCGGTACTGGAACAGCGGGTTCGCCAAGTGGAAGACCAGCCGCAGCCACCGAAGCCCAAGCGTCTGGTCAAATCCCCGGCGGACCTGAGAAAAGGGCAGACGGTGGCGGGAGCCAGCGCGAGTGCCCCAGGGTCTGCGGCCGGCACTTCTGGCGCCTCCTACGGCCAATCGCTCAAGGATGATGCGGCCCCGGCCCAAAGTGTGTCCGACCTGTACAACGAAGCCAGTGGCTTCTTCGGCAACGGCAAGTTCAGTGTCGAGACGGGGATCACCTATTCGCACTACGACACCCGGCAGCTGTTTCTCAACGGGTTTCTGGCCCTGGACTCGATCTTCCTCGGCAACATCAACCTGGACCGGATCAAGGCCGACACCTGGACCATGGACCTGACGGCCCGCTACAACTTCGATAACAAATGGCAGTTCGATATCAACGCGCCAATCGTCTACCGCGAGTCCGTCTATCAATCGGGGGGCGGCAACAACGGCGCGGCAGCCAACACCGTGGAAGAGAAGGTTACCCAGGACCCGAGACTGGGTGACGTCAGCTTCGGCGTGGCCTACAAGTTCCTCGACGAGTCGGAGGACTCGCCGGATGCAGTCTTCAGTTTCCGGGTCAAGGCGCCTACCGGCAAGGATCCGTACGGCATCAAGTTCATCACCTCGGCTAAAAGCAACAGCCTGACTTTTCCAGAAAGCCTGCCCACCGGCAACGGCGTCTGGTCCATTACACCGGGTATCTCGCTGGTCAAGACCTATGACCCGGCCGTACTGTTCGGCACCCTGTCCTACACGCACAATTTCGACGAATCGTTCAGCGACATCAGTGCACAACAAGGTGTGGTCGTTCCCGGCAAGGTCCGGCTCGGCGACAGCTTCCAGGTCGGCGCCGGCGTGGCCTTCGCCCTGAACGAGAAGATGAGCATGTCTTTCTCGGTCTCGGACCAGGTGCAGAGCAAGAGCCGGCTCCAGCAGAGCGGCCAGGGTTGGCAGAACGTAGTCGGCAGCGATACCAACTCCGGGTTCTTCAACGTCGGCATGACCATTGCCGCCTCGCCCAACCTGACCATCGTGCCCATGCTCTCCCTGGGCATGACCCCCGACGCACCGGACTTCTCCTTCAGCGTGAAATTCCCGTACTACTTCTGACCTCGCCCCATGGAAAAGGCCCGCAACGTGCAAACGTCGCGGGCCTTTTCGTCTTGCTCACCGCGCCCTAGCGGATCTGGTGCTTGTGCAGCAAACGGTAGAAAGTCGGACGGGAAACGCCGAGAACCCGCGCGGCCACGCTCATATTGTCGCTGTGTCGGGTCAGTACATCGCACAGCGCCTGGTGTTCGGCACGGTGCACATAGTCTTCCAGCGTGCCCAAGGGCGCGCTGTCACAAGGTTGACTCTGCAGCCCCAGGTCCCGGGCCTCGATCTGCCGTCCTTCGGCCAGGACCAGCCCGCGCCTGACCCGATTGGCCAACTCACGGACATTGCCCGGCCAGGCGTGATTGCCCAAGGCAGCCAACGCCTCTTCACTGAAGCTGCGCGGCCGGCGCCCGGTTTCCTGGCTGTAGAAATGGGAAAAATGGTTGGCCAGCATCGCCACATCGCCATGACGCTCGCGCAACGGCGCTGTCATCACTTGCAAGACATTGAGCCGGTAATAGAGATCCTCGCGGAAACGCCCCGAACTGATGGCCGCTTCCAGGTCGACATGGGTCGCCGCCAACACCCGCACGTCCACGGCGATGGGATGGCTGCCGCCGACCCGTTCGATGTGTTTTTCCTGGAGGAAACGCAACAGACTGGCCTGCAATTCCAGCGGCAGGTCGCCGATTTCATCGAGGAACAAGGTACCGCCGTTGGCCGCTTCGATACGCCCGATCTTGCGTTGGTGCGCTCCGGTAAAGGCGCCCTTCTCATGGCCGAACAACTCGGACTGGATCAGGTGTTCCGGAATTGCCCCGCAATTGATCGCCACGAACGGCTTGGCGCGCCGCTGGGATTGACGGTGCAGGGTTCGCGCCACCAACTCCTTGCCGGTGCCGCTTTCGCCACGGATCAACACTGGCGACTCGGTGGGCGCCAACTTGCCCAGCAGTTTGCGCAGATCGCGGATCGGACGGCTATCGCCGAGCAACTCGTGCTCCGGCTGGTCGACATGGATCGAACCCTGGCCGCGCAAGCGCGCCATGCCGAAGGCGCGACCTAATGTCACCTGGACCCGGGACACATCGAACGGCAGAGTATGGAAATCGAAGAACCACTCGCAGACAAAGTCACCGACGTTCTGCAAACGCAGCACTTCCTGGCTGAGGACCGCAATCCACTCGGTACCGCTGCGGCTGATCAGGTCCTTGACGGCTTCGGGGCGTTCCAGGTGAAAAGGCTGCAGGCGCAACAGGCCGACATCGCAGGCGCGATCACCGACGGCCTCCAGATTGCAACTGTCGACATCCCAACCGACCGTGCGCAAACCGGGTAGCAAGCGATGACAATCATCGCAAGGATCAACCACCAGCAGGCGTCTGAGCGGAATCGCTTCTTGCATGACTGGTCCTTGACGCCAAATTTTAAAAAATTTATTAGAAACAATCCGTTGGTAAAGCTGTCTGTAACATTAGCAAAAACTTGACGCTGGGATGTACCGTTTGGTTATAAATCCGCCGACGGATAAACCCTAACGCTGTAGCACCGCGTACCAGAGCCCTCGAGTGGCCGCAGCAGGCGTCTTGAGGCTCACCGGATCATCCTGGGGCTCGAATTGAGTTATGAAAGAAAGTGAAAAAAACTTTACGACTTGTGTGACCTGATGCCGGTGCTGGGACATCAGTACAAGTAACCGACCGAGACGGTGAGCCCAAGCCGACGGTCCAGCGAACTGTTTGGGCATACTTGAGAGAAGACCCCATGAACGCCCCGCTCCGTATGAACGAAGCTCTTCTGATGGCCGGCCAGGCCCTTAAGCCATTCCAGTGTGTTGCCTGGGTTGCGCAGGACAAAGGCGAACTGAGCCTGACCGTGATCGACCGCACCAACAACAGCATCGGTCGCCAGCAGATTCCTTGCAGCGCCTACTCGGACTCCGAGCAACTGGTGAGCCTGCTGCAACAGGCCCGCGCGGAGCTGAGCCAGAAAGGCTACGACCTGCAGCCGTGGACGCTGTCGGCCTGATAGCGTCTCCAGAGAACACCGCAAAACCTTGTAGGAGCAGAGCTTGCTCGCGAAGGCGACCTCACAGGCGCCGTAACTCTACAGTGAATGGCCGCTTGCAGCGGTTCGCGAGCAAGCTCCGCTCCTACAGGGACCGCGTTTTCCCGCAGAATTGCGGTGCCTGTCAGACCGTCGTCAGGTCTTCGATATGCCGGTACCGCGCACCCAGCTCCGCTGCCAATTGCACGGCGCGTCCCAAGCGAATCGGACCTTTTTCCAGGTCCACCAGCAAGGCCTCGCAGTTGAACACCGGCAACCCCGACCAGGCTTTCAAGCGCCCGTCCGTCAGCAACAACAGCCGCTGGCGTTCAGCCGCATGACGCTTCTGCCGCTTGACCAACCAATCCGCCGCTTCCCCCAGTGCCGCCTGCAAGGGCGTACCGCCGCCGGCCCCCAGGCCCTCCAGCCAACCGCGCAAGTTATTCGAGGCCTTCAGTCCCTGAAGCTGCCACCGGGGTCGATCGCCGCTGGCCGTCATCAGCGCCAAGCGCGCCCGCTGCCGGTAAGCATCGTCAAACACCTGCGCCAGCAAGCCCTTGGCCTCGCTCAGTGCCTGATGCCGACGGGTCGACGCCGACGCATCGACAATCACCAGCCACAGTTCATGGGGCGAACGGCTGCGCGGGCGAAAACGCAGATCCTTGCGCGAACGCGGGCGCCCGCCCAGTAACGTCTCCAGCCAACTGATCGCGCCACTCTCGCCGGCCCGGCTGACGCCTTGACGCCCCCCCTGCAAACGACCTGAGCGAGGCCTGGCATCCGCCCCCGGCGTCAGTCGAGGGCGGATGCCTAGGGCTTTTTTGGCCAGCTCGGAATTTCCCGACGGGCACCGACCGACAAGGCCTGGGCTGGCAGCTCGCCCCATTGCCCCTGGCCTTGCCGCTGATTCTGCTCAGGCTCACTCGCCGGCTGGGGCGCCGTGCCCAAGTTCAAGGCAGGTGTCGAAGTGGCTGCCGATGTCGGCGGTATCGACTCACGACGACGATGCCGCAAGGCAAACTCGGCCACCGCTTCGATATCCTCCGAGGCGATTTGCCCGGCGCCGCGCCAGGCCGCATGGGCCCGGGCGGCACGCAGCCACACCAGATCCGCGCGCATGCCGTCGACACCCGCCGCAAAGCAGCGCTCGGTAATCGCCGCCAGGGCCTGGTCATCCAGGGCGATCTCCGGCAGCCGCTCGCGGGCCTGGCGGCAGCGCTCGCGCAGGGCCTCCTGCACGGGCGCCCATTGCTCGCAAAAACCTTGCGGATCACTGTCGAAGTCCAGGCGCCGACGAATGATCTGCCCACGCTCGCTTGGCTGCGGTTGACCGCTGAGCGCCACGTTCAGGCCAAAGCGGTCCAGCAATTGCGGGCGCAACTCGCCCTCTTCCGGGTTCATCGTACCGATCAGCACGAACCGCGCCGAATGCCGGTGGGAAATACCGTCGCGCTCGACCCGATTGACGCCACTGGCGGCGACGTCCAGCAACAGGTCCACCAGATGGTCGGGCAACAGGTTGACCTCGTCGACATAGAGCACCCCGCCGTCGGCCTTCGCCAGTACGCCCGGAGAAAACTGCGCCCGGCCTTCGCCCAGGGCCACATCCAGATCGAGGGTGCCCACCAGCCGCTCTTCCGTCGCCCCCAGGGGCAAGGTGACGAACAACCCGCTGGCCAGCAGATCCGCCAGGCCACGGGCCAGGGTCGACTTGGCCATGCCCCGCGGCCCTTCGATCAGCACGCCGCCTATCTTCGGGTCGATCGCCGTCAGGCACAGCGCCAGCTTGAGGTCATCGGCAGCGACCACGGCCGACAGCGGGAAATGCGGGGTATCGCTCATGACTTGCACACCTCAGGAATCTTCTTCTATATCCAGCAGCAGGTTTTCCAGCGCCTCGCGGTACTCGCCGGGCTCGCGCCACAACCCGCGCTGCTGGGCTTCCAGCAGACGCTCGGTCATGTCCCGCAACGCCGGCGGATTGTGCTGGCGGACGAACTCGCGGGTGTCCGGGTCCAGCAAGTAGGCGTCGGCCAGCAAGGCGTACTGGTGATCGTCGATAAGACCGGTGGTGGCGTCGAATGCGAACAGGTTGTCCACGGTCGCCGCCAGTTCGAATGCACCTTTGTAGCCGTGGCGCTTGACCCCGTCGATCCACTTCGGATTCGCCGCCCGCGAACGGATGACCCGGTTCAACTCGTCCTTGAGGGTGCGGATCTTCGGCAGGTCCGGCTGGCTGTGGTCGCCATGATAGCTGGCGGCCTGTTCGCCGCGCAGGGTCTCCACCGCCGCCAGCATGCCGCCCTGGAACTGGTAGTAATCATTGGAGTCGAGCAGGTCGTGCTCACGATTATCCTGGTTTTGCAGCACCGCCTGGACCTGGCCCAGCCGCCGCGCAAACTGCCCGCGCGCCGCCGTGCCGTCATCCACGCCGCCATAGGCGTAACCGCCCCAGTTCAGGTAGACCTCGGCCAGATCCTCGCGGCTCTGCCACAAGCGCCCGTCGATCGCATTCTGCACCCCAGCGCCATACGCCCCCGGCTTGGCACCGAAGATACGCCAGCCGGCCTGACGCGCCGCCTGCTCTTCATCCAGGCCTTCGGCCTGCAATTGCGCGCGTTCCTCCATTACCCTGGCGGCCAACGGGTTCAGGTCCGCCGGTTCGTCCAACGCCGCCACGGCCTGCACGGCCGCGTCGAACAGCCGGATCAGGTTGGCGAAGGCGTCGCGGAAAAACCCGGAGACGCGCAAGGTCACGTCCACCCGCGGACGGTCCAGCAGGCTCAGGGGCAGGATCTCGAAATCGTCGACCCGCTGGCTGCCGGTGGCCCATACCGGACGCACGCCCATCAGCGCCATGGCCTGGGCGATATCGTCGCCGCCGGTGCGCATGGTCGCCGTGCCCCAGACCGACAAGCCGAGCTGGCGCAAATGATCGCCATGGTCCTGCAAATGCCGTTCGAGAATCAGGTTGGCCGACTGAAAGCCGATGCGCCAGGCCGTGGTGGTCGGCAGGTTGCGTACATCCACGGAAAAGAAGTTGCGCCCGGTGGGCAGTACATCCAGGCGCCCGCGACTCGGCGCTCCGCTGGGGCCAGCGGGCACGAAGCGGCCCGCCAGGGCATCGAGCAGGCCACTCATCTCCGCCGGGCCACAGGCATCCAGGCGTGGGGCGACCACTGTCAGCAGCCCGTCGATGATCAGCCGTACATCGGCCCACGACGCCGTGTCCGGCCAGTCGACTTCACCCAGCAGCGCACACTCGATCAGTTGCGCGGCGTACAGCTCGAGGCGCTCGCGGCTGTCGCCGGCGGTGCGCCAGGTTTCCTCGCTGACGGCTTGCAGCCACTCCGGGCGCGGTCCGGTCCAGGGCTCCGCGAGGATGCAGTCCAACGGGTCGAAGCCCATTTCAAATGCCCTGGCCAGGGCCCGCAACAAACTGGACTGGGCGCCACGCCCGTCGCCACGGGGGATGCGCAGCAAGGCCAGCAGCGTGTCGATGCGCAGGCGCCCGGTCGGCGACTCGCCGAACACATGCAGGCCGTCGCGGATCTGCGACTCCTTCAAGTCGCAAAGGTAGGTGTCCAGTCGGGGCAGCCAGATTGCGGCGTCGGCATCGCTGTCCAGTCCCGCGTCCAGTTGCAGCTCACGGTCGATCTGCGTCTCGCGAACCAGCTTGAGAATGTCACGCTGCAGCTCACGGGCACGGCGCGGATCGAGCAACTGGGCTTCGTAATATTCGTCGGCCAACAGCTCCAGGTCGCGCAACGGGCCGTAGGTCTCGGCCCGGGTCAGCGGTGGCATCAGGTGATCGATGATCACCGCCTGGGTCCGGCGCTTGGCCTGGGCGCCCTCGCCCGGGTCGTTGACGATAAACGGATAGATATTCGGTAGCGGCCCCAGCAGCGCATCCGGCCAGCACTGCTGCGACAGCCCGACGCCCTTGCCCGGCAGCCATTCCAGGTTGCCGTGCTTGCCGACATGGATCAGCGCATGGCTGCCATAGGTGTGCCGCAGCCAGAAATAGAACGCCAGGTAGCCATGCGGCGGCACCAGGTCCGGGTCATGGTAGACCGCGCTGGCATCGACCTGATACCCCCGGGCCGGCTGGATGCCGACGAAGGTCAGGCCAAAGCGCAAGCCGGCCACCATCATCCGCCCGCCACGGAACATCGGGTCCTGCTCCGGTCGGCCCCAGCGCGCCAGCACCGCCTGGCGATTGGCCTCGGGCAGGCGCTCGAACATCGCCTGGTAGTCGGCCAGGGCCATGCTCTGGTGACAAGGCCGCAGGTCGAGGCTGTCGAGATCGTTGCTGACGCCGCCGAGCAAGGCCTGGATCAGCGCCGTGCCGCTCTCGGGCAAGTCGTCGTTCAACGGATAACCCTGGTCCTTGAGCGCGCGCAGGATATTCAGGGCCGCCGCCGGCGTATCCAGGCCCACGCCATTGCCGATCCGCCCGTCGCGGGTCGGGTAATTGGCCAGGATCAAGGCGACGCGCTTTTGTGCATTGGGCAGCCGTGCCAGATCGACCCAACGGCGGGCCAGTTCGGCGACGAAATCCATGCGCTCGGGCTGGGCGCGGTAGCAGACCACATCGCTCTGGCTGCGCTCGCTGCGCCAGGCCAGGTCCTTGAAGCTGATGGGCCGGCTGATGATGCGCCCGTCCAGCTCCGGCAAGGCGATATGCATCGCCAGGTCGCGGGGCCCGAGCCCCTGTTCGCTGGCCTGCCAACCGGGCTCGTTGTCCTGGGCACAGATCGCCTGGATCACCGGGATATTGCGGCGAAACGGCCGCAGATGCGGCGCCTCGGGGCTGGATTGGGCAAACCCGGTGGTGTTGAGAATGACCGCCGCCGCCACCTCGTCCAGCAGGTCCTCGACCACGCTCAGGCAACCGGGCTCCTTGAGGCTGGCCACCGCAACCGGCAGGGGATTGAGCCCGGCCGCCAGCAAGCGCTGGCAGAACACATCGACGAATGCAGTATTGGCCGCCTGCAAGTGCGAACGATAGAACAGCAGCGCCGCGACCGGTTGACCGACCTGCCAGTCGGCGCGCCACTCAGCCAGTCCGGCGGCGCCGTGGCGTGGATGATAGATCGCCGTGCGCAGCAGGGGTTTCGGCTCTTCCCAGGCATAGTCGCGGCCCAACCAACGGCTGGCGAGGCAGCGGTACAGGTCCAGGGCATTGCCCAGGCCGCCCTGGCGCAGAAAGTGCCAAAGTCGCTCGCCGTCCGCCGCGGGCACATTACCCAGATCGCTCAACTCCGGGTCCGGGCGATCGTCTCCCGGTACCAGGATCAGGGTCACGCCGCGTTCGGCCAGTTGCACCAGCCGCTCGATACCGTAGCGCCAATAGCCAATCCCGCCGTGCAGCGACAGCAGGATGACCTTGGCGTGCTGCAACACCTGGTCGACATAGAGGTCGACCGAGGCATGATTCTGCACCTGCATCGGGTTGGCCAGACGCAGGCTGGGATAATCCTCGGGCAGTTGCTGCGCCGCTTCGGCGAGCAATGCCAGGCTTGAATCGCCGCTGCACAGGATCACCAGCTCGGCGGGGGTTTGCCCGAGGTCGGCAATATTGTCATCCGACACGAAACCGCCGGGCTGGGTCCTGAGCAGGTGCATGGGTCAGACGGTCAGCGCGGCGCGCAGGGTCGATTCGAGCAGCGCGGCATCCAGCGCCTGGCCGATCAGCACAAGGCGGGTGACACGGGGCTCATCCGCCGCCCAGGCACGGTCGAAGTGCTTGTCGAAACGCGTACCCACGCCCTGGATCAGCAGGCGCATCGGCTTGTTCGGGATCGCCGCGAAACCCTTGACCCGCAGGATGCCGTGCTGGACCACCAGTTGCGTCAGGGCATCGAGCAGCAGGCTTTCATCCGCTTGCGGCAGCTCGAGGGAGATCGAGTCGAAGGCATCGTGATCGTGGTCGTCATGATCGTCGCCGTCATGGTGGTGATCATGGTGACTGTGACGACCGTCGATGTGTTCCTCGGAGCCGGCGCCCAGGCCCAGCAGCACGTCCAGTGGCAGGCGACCGCTGCTGGCCTCGATGACCTTCACCGCCGGCGGCAGTTCTTCGGCCACTTCCAGGCGGACCTTGGCCAGGTCTTCGGGGCTGATCAGGTCGGCCTTGTTGAGAATCACCAGGTCGGCGCTGGACAGTTGGTCGGCGAACAGCTCGTGCAGCGGCGATTCGTGGTCCAGGTTCGGGTCAAGCTTGCGCTGGGCATCCACCTGCTCCGGGAACGCGGCGAAGGTGCCGGCGGCCACGGCCGGGCTGTCGACCACGGTGATCACCGCATCGACGGTGCAGGCACTGCGGATTTCCGGCCACTGGAAGGCTTGCACCAGGGGCTTGGGCAGCGCCAGGCCGGAGGTTTCGATAAGGATATGATCGAGGTCGCCACGGCGTGCCACCAGCTCGCGCATCACCGGGAAAAACTCTTCCTGGACGGTGCAGCAGAGGCAGCCGTTGGCCAGTTCATAGACGCGGCCGCTGGCCTCTTCTTCGCTGCAGCCGATCGAGCACTGCTTGAGGATCTCGCCGTCGATGCCCAGTTCGCCGAACTCGTTGACGATCACCGCGATGCGGCGGCCCTGGGCGTTGTCCAGCATATGGCGCAGCAGGGTGGTCTTGCCCGAGCCGAGAAAGCCGGTGACGATGGTGACGGGAAGCTTGGCCAGTGTTTTCATCGGATGCCCTTTGGCAAAGTGGCGGGCATGCGGGACGAGAACCGCAGCCCTTGGGCGCGGATGCGTTCGCCACCGGATCACCCCGCCCGGTTGTAGTGAAAAACGGTCACGAGGCAGGTCTCCTGGCTTACGGTCGGGCGCTCGCTGCTCCGTCTCGGGGAGCATTCAAGCGGCCTGGCCTTGCGCCTTCCCGCCCGAAGGCAGTGGCATTGCAGGGCTATCGAGCCGTTTACAGTTGCGGGGGCAGCCGCGGCATACCGCGTTCCCTTCTTAGCTTCGGCCGGATGCCGAAGAACCTCGAAGCTGCAAGGCTACGCAGTGCGTCGGGGCAGGTCAATCTCGAGCGCCGCTGTGGTTTAATTGCGCGCCTTTTTCCCGCCCCGCCCGTTTCAAGGAATCCTGCTCATGAACGCCACCGACATCACCCAGGTCCTGGTTATCGGTTATGTCTGGCCGGAACCGCGCTCGTCGGCCGCCGGCGGACACATGATGCAGATCCTCGAGAGCTTTCTCGACGCCGGTTGGCGCATCACCTTCGCCAGCCCCGCCGCCATCGGCGAACACAAGGCCGACCTGGCGAGCCTGGGTATCGAGGAGTGTCGCATCGAGCTCAATAACAGCAGCTTCGACAGGTTTGTCAGCGAACTGCAACCGGACGTGGTGCTGTTCGACCGTTTCATGATGGAGGAGCAATTCGGCTGGCGAGTGGAAAAACACTGCCCCGAGGCCCTGCGCGTACTGGAAACCTCGGACCTGCAAAGCCTGCGCGATGCCCGCCAGCAACAGCTCAAGGCGCGTCTGAAAGACGATCAGGACGCGAATGACTTCAGCGCCCTGTTCGCCCCCGACCAGCGGCAGATCTTCGAACAGATGAGCGAAACCGATTTGGCCCAGCGGGAAATCGCCGCCATCTACCGTTCAGACCTGAGCCTGATGATTTCCGATGTCGAGTCGCAACTGCTCACCGAACAGTTCAAGCTCCCGGCGGCATTGCTGCACGGGTGTCCGCTGATGGTCGACCAGCCCGGGGCGGCCTATCGCGGTTTCGACGAGCGTGCGCATTTTCTCAGTATCGGCAACTTCCGCCACGCGCCGAACTGGGATGCCGTGCTCTGGATGAAGAGCACGATCTGGCCGCTGATTCGCCAACAGCTACCCTCGGCCCAGCTACATATCTATGGCGCCTACACCCCACCCAAGGCCACCGCCCTGCATAACCCGGCTCAGGGCTTTCATGTGATGAACTGGGCCGAGGACGCCTTGCAGGTGATGTCGGCGGCGCGCATTTGCCTGGCGCCGTTGCGCTTCGGTGCCGGGATCAAGGGCAAGATCGTCGACGCCATGCTCTGCGGTACACCGAATGTCACCACCCCCATCGGCGCCGAAGCCATGCACGGCGACTTGCCCTGGGCCGGCGCCATCGAAACCAGCGCCGTCACCCTGGCCCAAGCGGCCGTGCGTCTCTATCAGGACCGCGCGCTCTGGAACCAGGCCCAGGCCAACGGCCAGGCGCTACTGGCCGAGCGCTATGACCGGCAGGTCCACGGCCGCGCGTTGGTGAGCCGGATCCAGGCCTGCCGCCAGGACCTGGCGAACCTGCGCCGGGACAATTTCACCGGGGCGATGCTGCGGCATCACCACCACAAGAGTACCCAGTACATGGCCCAGTGGATCGAGGCAAAGAACCGCGCCGACTGAAGCCGCGTTTCAGGAGGCATCGAGGACCTGGCGAATCTCGATCAGTTGCGCCGGCTCGTCGGACACCACGACATGCGCCGACAACGGCGGCAGTTGCCGGCCTTCCGGCGTGCGGTTCGGCCTGACGGAGAAATTGACGGTGATCAAGGTGCCGTCGGCAAAGGTCGAGCGCTGCAGCAGGCGATCCCCGGACAAGACCTGGAAGTTGTCCATGGCCTGGGCGAACAAACGCTCATGCAGGGGCCGGAACACCTTGTCGTAGGCACTGATCAGCGGCAGGTCGCGGGGGATCACCTGATCGTTGAGGTGATACAGCGGCGGCACCATGTACAACAGTTGCAGCAGGGCCGTGACATCGCGTTCGCTGGAGAACTTCAGCGAGCCGTATTCCCAGTGATGGGTACTGACCAGGCTGTCATGCAACACCATCTGGTACAGCGGCAGGCGAAACTCGGCCGAGGTCACGAAGCGCGCCACCTGCGGCTTGAGCGGTACCGCCTTGAAATACAGGTTGGGGGTTTCCGGCGGCCAGTAGCCGCCCAGGTAATAGCGCGACCGTTTGTTCTTGCGCATGTCCGCGTCCATCCAGGCAAAAGGCTGGGTGGCGATGCCATGGCTGAAGGCGATGATCGGCGCATAGAACGACAGCCCGCCCTCGCTGCCCGTGACCAGGTCCAGTGCCTGGATCGGATACGCCAGGCGTCGGCGGCGGGCCTCGGCATCCTGCGCCTGGCTGGTTTCCCGTCCCGGGGTGTAATCACTGAACTCGGGGCCGGCGGCATCGACATCGAGAAAGTAACTGTTCAGGCGCCCCGCCTGCGCCACGGCGCTGATCCGCTGCCGCGCATAGGCTTCGACACTACGGGGATTGACGTAGACCCCGCGACCATTGAAACCCTGGATTTTCTTGCCCTGCTCATCGGTATAGCCGGCCGCGACGAGTTCATCGCCCATCTTCGCGGTCGCCCAGCTGGCTTGCAGGTTCGACGGGTGGGCGCTGCCGTAGCTGTCGTAGGCCGATACCAGATAGCCGACGGCCTTGGCGGCGGCCACCGCCTCGGGGTGCCAGAAGGTATCGCGCCAGTCATCGGCACCCAACCAGGCCCGCGTCAGGCCGGCGCCTTGCAAGGCGCTGATCGTGTCGAGGGACAAGCCACCGCCCCAGCGCTCGGCCGGTGCCAGCAGATCGCCAAAGGCTTCGTGCAACTGCCGACGCACCATTTGCGCCCAGGCGACCTCGGCCTGCGGATCATGATTGCCGGGCAGCGGCGCCTGGTCCTCGCGCACGACCACGGAAGGCAACCCGGAATTGATGGCCCGGATCACCTGGGTCCGGGCAAACGACGGAACCTGCTCAAGGGCGCTATCGGCTTCGGCCAACGCCAGCAGGAAGGCCTCCCGGGCCTTGAGCTCAAAGGCCCCCCAGAGCCTGGACGCGAGGTGATCGCTGTCCTCGCGGTGCCGGGCAAAAACGCGCAGGAACTCCGGCCAGTGCAGGATATCACCGGCCTTCAACGGCCCGGCATCCCAAAGATAGATATGCGGCGCGCCTCCCAACCGGGCCACCTGCGGTTGAGCATGGATTTTCTCGCGCAACGAGACGAACTGCTGCTGATCGCGCAACCATTGCCGGTACAGCCGGGCGCCGGCCAGCGGCTCCCTCGGGCCGACGACGATGCGGATCCGGTAAGGCGCGTCGGGGGCCAGGCGATTGAAGGCATGGCTGAGGGTGGGCAAGGGTCGGCCGTTTTGCTCCTTGATGCCAAAACTGGTGTTGAACGGCGTCTCGACGATCCAGGTCAGTGAATAGTCCTTGCGCAGTTCGGTCCAGAACGGCATCGACAGCACCCCGTTGAGTCGGGCCGGCGGATAACGCCGCAGCAGCCAGTCCAGCCATTTCGGATCGTCACTGGGGATATAGGCGCCCTCGCCAAACGGAATCGCATGCGCCTCGATCGCCCCACCCTCGATGGGATTGGGCCAGTCCAAGCGCCCCGGCTGCTCGGCGTGAACCGTCACCACCAGGGCCTCCCGGTCCAACCCGACCTCGACCCTGAAGTCCCGGTCCGCCTGTCGGACCCGCCAACGGTTGCCCGTTCGCTCGATCACCTGCGCATCCTTGTGGAAGGCCGGCGCGCTGACCTGGGCCTTGTGTTGATATTCGCCATCAGGGTGCAGGGAAATGGCCAGGGTGGCCGGATCGATGACAAAGGTAGCCGAACCATGAGGCAGGTAGACCAGGGAGGCCCCTTCGACCGTCAGGCACAAGGTCCATCCGAGCAGGGTCAGCCAGATCTGCAAGCAGCGACGATCATTGACCAACCGCGACGGCATGGGCTTCATGTGTTCCTCGTCGATTCAGGTGTGTAAACCGACGAACCTTAACTGACGCAGGAGAAACCTCTCTGTAGTCCCCTTCTCCTCAAGTCGAGTGAAAGTACTAAAAATCTACGGATGTGGGAGCGTTTCAGGGTTTGAGCGGTCGGCGCAGCAGATAACAGTCCATGATCCAGCCCTTGCGCCGCCGCGCCGCTTCACGCAAACGGCGAATCCGCTCGGCGACCTCGTGCAGCTTGCCGGCCACCAGCAGTTCGTCTTCGGTGCCCAGGTAGGCGCCCCAATAGATTTCCAGGTCCTGGTCGGCGAACTGGCCGAACGCACAGCGGGCATCCAGCATGACCACGACGTTATCCAGGTCGGCCTTCTCCAGGCGGCGGCCGGTGGTGATACGCAGCGGCTCGCCGATACGATTCAAGGGAATCCGGTGTTGCGCGGCCAGCACCTGGACACTGCTGATGCCCGGGATCACCTCGACGGCGAACGCCGGACCGCCGAGCGCACGGACCCGCTCCAGAATCCTCAGGGTACTGTCGTAGAGCCCCGGATCGCCCCAGACCAGGAAACCACCGCACTCATCGTCGCCAAGTTCTTCGTCGATCAACCGCGCGAACAGGGCGGCCCGTTGCCTGTGCCAATGCTCGACACCTGCCTCGTAGGACGCCGCCGAGTCCTCGCGCACCGGATCGCTGACCTGCACCTGCCGGCAACCGGGATGCTGGAGATAACGCTCGCAGATGTCCTTGCGCAGATTCAGCAGGTCGTCCTTGGGCTCGCCCTTGTCCAGCAGGAACAGCACCGAGGCACGATTGAGCGCGTTGATCGCCTGAACGGTGATCTGCTCCGGGTGGCCGGGGCCCATGCCGATCAGCAGCAGGGTTTTCATGGCTAGCGCTCCAGGTGTCTGGCGCCTGGCACCGGCCCGACCGGGGCGCGGTGCAACTGGCGTGATGGCGAGGATGAGGGCATTATCGGCAGGCGCCCACGATAAAAAACGACAAAAAGTAGCCTGGCATGACCCGAGCAGCCCGCGTCACCGACCCTTCCTACGAGTTGATGGACGACCACAACGGCCTGTCGATCATCTATCGCCAGCATGGATTCCCCTGCCCCCTGGTGCGTTGGCATTTTCACAAGGAATACGAACTGCACCTGATCGTCGCCAGCTCCGGCAAGGTGTTCATTGGCGACTATATCGGCAACTTCTACCCGCACACCCTGTTCCTGACCGGCCCCAACCTGCCCCACAACTGGATCAGCCAGGTGGCCGAGGACGAAGTGGTGCCCAAGCGCGACATGTTGGTGAACTTCACCGACGAACTGTTCGAAAGCGGCCACCAGGTGTTCGCCGAGCTGAAAAGCCTGACACCGCTACTGGAGCGGGCCCAATACGGCATCGAGTTCCGTTGCCAGCAAACCATTCGCCAGGCGACGACACTGATGCAGCGCATTGCCGACTCCCGGGGTATCACCCGGCTCGGTCACTTCCTGATTCTGCTGGAACTGCTCGGCAACTGTGACGACTACCAGTTGCTGTCTGGCGTTACCACACCACAACTGGCCGACGAGCACAATATCGACCGCACCAACCGGGCGGTCGACTACATCTTCGCCCACTATGCCCGGGAACTGCCACTGGAAGAAGTGGCCGAGTACCTGGGGATGAAGCCCACCTATTTTTCCCGGGTGTTCAAGCAGGCCACCGGCCGCTGCTTCGTCGAGTTCGTCAATCGCCTGCGTATCAGCAAGTCCTGCGAATTGCTTGCGGACGGCGACAAGCCGGTGACCGATGTCTGCTTCGAGTCGGGTTTCAACAATATCTCCAACTTCAACCGCCGCTTCCAGCAACTCAAGGGCATGACGCCCTCGCATTACCGGCGTTTGGCGGTACAACGCCTGACGGAGCAGAACCACGGTTGATTACCCGGGTTTGGCGGCAGAACGCGAACGTGTAGGAGCCAGCTTGCTGGCGATGACGATCACAAGGACGATGCAAGGCTCAGGGCCTCATCGCTGGCAAGCCAGCTCCTACAAGGGGACCGGGTCAGGCGCAAGATTATGCCAGGGCGGCAAACCCGCGTTGCAGATCCTCGATCAGCGAATCCACCGCCTCCAGGCCGATATGCAGCCGGATCAGCGGATGACGCGGCGGCCCGGCAAACTGCCGGTCGCTTAGATCCGCCACCGTCACCAGGCTTTCATAGCCGCCCCACGAAGCGCCCAGTCCGAACAGCCGCAACGCGTCGATAAAACGCTCCAACTGCCCTGGATCGGCCTCGGCGAACTCGAACGACAACAGACCGTTGCTGCCACTGAAATCTCGCAGCCACAACGCATGATCCGGATGAGTGGACAAAGCCGGATGGAACACCTGTCGCACCTGTGGCTGTGCCTGCAACCAACGGGCGACTTCCAGCCCTTGGCGCTGATGCACCTCCAGGCGCGCCGCCAGGGTCCGGGCACCGCGCAGCACCAGATAAGCATCATCCGGGCTCACCGTGTTGCCAAAGCTGGCGCTCATCCGAGCCAACGCCGGCCAGGCGGCCTCCGTAGTACAGACGCTACCCATCACCACATCGCTGTGCCCGCACAGGTACTTGGTCAGGGCCATGATCGAGACATCCGCCCCCAGGGCCAACGGCCGATACTGATAGCCCGAACCCCAGGTATTGTCGACCGCCAACAGGATCCCGCGCGGTTTGCACAACGCCGCGATGGCCGGCAGGTCATTCAGCTCGTACAGCAGGGAACTGGGCGACTCGCAGTAGACCATCCGGGTATTGGCCTGCAAACGTGACGCGATATCCCGAGCGTCCGCCGGGAAATAGCCGACCTCGATACCAAACGGCGCGAGGAAGTCCCTCGCCAGGCGCCGCACCGGGGTGTAGACGCCATCGGTAATCAACACATGGTCACCCGGGCGCAGGTAAGCCAGGAAGGTCTGTGCCACCGCCGCCAGCCCGGTACCGAACAGGCACGTGCGATGTCCGCCTTCCAACTCCGTCACCAGGTCTTCCAGGGCAAAGGCCGTCGGGTTGCCCCGGGCGCCGTAGCTCAGGACCCGTTCGCTGTCGCGGCGACTGCGGGCGTCACGCATCTCCGCCAGGCTATCGAACAGCACGGTGCTCAAGCGGGTGACTGGAATGTTCACCGAGCGCGGGCCACTGCCGTCAGGGGTACGCGCGGCGTGAACCAGCCGGGTACGCACATCGACCGGGGCCTTGGCGGGTGCCAGCGGCTTCAGGCTGGCGATCTCCGCCGGGGTCATCTGCCCCAGCAGGCCGGTTTCCCAGGCCAGGTACTGGCGCGCCGCGTCCTTGTTGCCGGAATGGCGGTCGTGGGTGAAAAACAGGAAGTCGATGCAGCGCTCGTCGGGCAACGCCGAGGCATCACTGACTACCGTCAGCCCGGCCTCTTGCCAGGCCGAGAGGTCCACAGTGAAAAACCGTGCCCGTGCCCGCTGGGCCTCGGGCAGCTCCAGGGCTGCCAGCTGCGCCACGGCGATATCGTCCGCCAGCAATACCAGGGGCCGCTCTTCATCGGCGACGTCAGCAGCCAGCAACGAGCGGATCGACCAGCGCGAGCCGGCCAGATGGGCCTTGCGAAAGGCCATGCTCGGACGCAGGTCGATCAGCGCCACCGCACCTTCGGCCAGCTCACGGAGCAGACGCCGCGCCTCAAGCGTAGGCAACTCGGGCAATGGCAAGGCGTCCGTCACCGGCAAGCGCAAGCCGCTGTACAACCCGTCCTCCAAGACGCGGGCATCATGCCCCAACTGGCGCAACCAGCTGGCGATGATGGGGGCACGCACGCCATCGTCGTCGAACACCACCAGCCGCGCCTGACGCACACCGATATACAGGTCGGTGGCCTGGATCAACTGGCCGCCCGGCGTGTGCCGCGCGCCCGGCAGGCTACCGAGGGCAAACTCCTCGGCGCTGCGCACATCGCAGAGGAACAGGCTGCCCTCGCCGTCTTGCGCCCAGGCCGTGACCTGCGCAGCGCTGACCGTCGACACCGCAGCACGCCGGGCCAACGCCCGGGCCGCCTCGCGTCGCCGCTCGATACCGGCCGGAGTCGCCGCATCGCTATAGCGCCGGGTGCTGCCATGCTCCAGTTGCAGGTCGGCCAGGAACCAGCCCTGAGTGCCGTTTTCCAGGGCATAGACCGGGTTCTTCACCCCGAGGTTGATCAGCGTCTGGGCCCCGATGATGCTGCGGGTGCGCCCGGCGCAATTGATCACCACCGGGGTCGAGTCGTCCGCCACCAGGTCGTGCAGGCGATAGCCCAACTCGCCGTTCGGGCAGCAGACCGAGCCCGGAATGGTCATCTTGCGGTATTCGTCGAACGGTCGACCGTCGAGCAGCACCAGCGGCTCGCCCCGGGCCTGCCAGTCAGCCAGTTCGGTCGCACTGATATGCGGCGTATGGCAGGCCTCTTCCACCAACTCGCCAAAGGCCTTGGACGGCACATGCACCCCGGCGAACAACTGCAGGCCCGCCGCCTGCCAACCGTCGGCACCGCCCTGCAGGATATGCACCTGCCCATAGTCCAGCACCTGCAGGCGTTGCGCGGCACGGGCGGCCAGGTCGCCACCATCCTGGTCATAGATCACCAAGCGCACCTGCAGGTTGGGCGCCAGGCGGCGAACTTCCAGCTCCAGGCGGCTATAGGGCAAATGCACCCCGTGAAACAGGTGGGCTTCGCCGTATTGGCCGTGTTCGCGCACATCGAACAGGGCGATCTCCCGCCCGTCGAACAGCCACTGCTGCAACAGTGCCGGTGTAATGGTTTTACTCACAGAAACCCCGCTTTCCAGTGAAGAATGGAGGTCGGTCATGCGGCGTAGGCCTTGATCGAGGGCGCCATCTGCGAAGCGTTGTAGTTGAGTATGCTGCCGTCGTCCTGCACGCCATAGCGGCCATTGAGCGATTCCAGCGGACGCCCGTAGAGGTGGAAATGCAGGGTCGCCTGCTGGCCATCCACGCGGATGCTGTGCAGGTCTTCGCCGAGGAAAGCGATCGAGGTGCCGGGCTGCACCACCACTTCAAGCTCAAGCTTGAGCTCGGCGCGCTGCGGGTCGCTGCCGTCGTCGTCGCGGGTGTAGACGCGGTTGAGCTCCTGGCCCTCGACGGCACTGATCACCGCCCAGGTCTCGTGGTTGTGGGCGATGGTGTTCTTACCCGGCAGCAGCGAGTTGAGATACAGGGTCGGGGTTTCGCCATCATCGTTCAGGCGATAGCGGAAGACGCTATTGCCCTCGCCGGCCACCGGTGCCGGAAAGGCCTCGAAGTTGAACAGGTCGCGGCGCCCGGCGAGGTCTTCGAGCAGGGCAACAATCTCCTGCAAGGCCGCGCGGTCGACGCCGCGCTGGTGGATGGCGCGGATCTTCACCAGGAAAGATTCGATCACGTTGGCGCGTTCGGTGGTGCTCATGGGCAGGCTCCTTATCAGATGGATCACGGTCAGACGGACAGGCTGTAGCGGCTGATATTGCTCAGCAGATACGGGTCGGGTTGCAGCGGGCGGCGACCGACGTCGCCGAGGGCATGGCGGAGGAATTCACGGGTGCGCTCGCTTTGCGGCTGCTGGAACACCTGGTGGGCGCTGCCGGACTCGACGATCAGGCCGTTTTCGGTGAAATACACCCGATCACTGATTTCCTCGGCAAAGCGCATTTCATGGGTCACCAGCACGCAGGTCATGCCCTCCTCGGTCAGCTCGCGAATCACCGTCAGCACTTCGCCAACGGTTTCCGGGTCGAGGGCCGAGGTCACTTCATCGAACAGGATCAATTCCGGGCGCATGGCCAGGGCACGGGCAATCGCCACCCGTTGCTGCTGGCCGCCGGACAGTTGCCCCGGAAAAGCGTCGGCCTTGTGCTCCATGCGCACTTTGGCGAGCAATTGCCGGGCCTCCTGCTCGGCGTCGGCGCGGCCACGGCCGAGTACCTTGCACGGGGCGATCAGCAGGTTGTCCAGCACCGACAGGTGCGGGAACAGGTTGTATTGCTGGAAGACGAAGCCGACCCGCTTGCGCAACTCGATCAGTTCGGCCTCGCGCTGCAACCGCTGCACGTCTGTGGCACCCACACGGATACTGCCGCGCTGGGGCTTGAGCAGCCCGGTGATGCAACGCAGGATCGTCGACTTGCCCGAGCCCGAAGGCCCGATGATCGACACCGCCTGGCCACGCTGGACGTCGAGGTCGATGCCCTTGAGCACCGCGTTGGCGCCGAACGACAGGTGCAGGTCGCGCAGGCTGACGAGGGGTTCAGTAGAAGGCATAGCGGCGCTCCAGGCGTTGGGTCAGACGGGAAATCGGGTAGCAATAGACGAAGAACAACGCCAGCACGCTGAAGTAGATCAGCACGGTGAACCCGGTACGGTTGACGGTATTGCTGGCGATCTGCGCGGTGTCGATCAGGTCATGCACGCCCACCAGCGAGGCCAGCGCGGTGCCCATGGTGATCACTGCGTAGAGGTTCATCCACGGCGGCAGCATGCGCTTGAAGCACTGCGGCAGGATGATCGAGCGAAACAACTGGCCGCGACTGAAGGCCAGGGAGCGCGCGGCTTCCCACTGGGTGCCGGGGATCGAGCCGATGGCCCCGCGAAAGATCTCCGCAACGTTGGCGCTGGCCGGCAGCGCCAGGCCGACGGTGACCTTCAACCAGTCGGGAAACGGCAGGTAGTAACTGCCGAGATGAATCTCGAACGGAAACACGTAGGTGGTGAAGTAGATCAGCACCAACCAGGGTGCGTTGCGAAACAGCTGCACCCACAGCCGTGCCGGCAGGCGCAGGATCCGCAGTGGCGACAGCCCCAGCGCGCCGACCAGCAGGCCCAGCAGCGAGCCGATGGCAATCGCCAGCAGGCTGATCAGGATATTCTGCGCAAAGCCCGCGGCCAGTGCCGGCGACCATTGCCACAAGGACTCAATGACCATAGCCGGGCATCCTCAACCGCGCTTCCAACGCCCGGCCGACACAGTTGACGATAAAACTCAGGAGCCCGAAAAAGCTCAGCATCAGGATCATCAGTTCCAGTACGTTGTCGCTCTGGGTCCAGATCATGATCGAGGCGTAGGTGATGTCGCCCACGGCAATCGCCGAGGCCACGGCGGTCATCTTCACCAGGTCGATCAGGTTGTTCACCAGCGACGGCAGCGCAAAGCGCAGGGCCAGCGGCAGTTGCACGTTCCACAGCAACTGGCGACGGCTGAAGGCCAGGGAACTGGCCGCTTCCAGGGTCACCGCCGGCACCGCCTCGATACCGGCGCGCAAGGCCTCGGCATGAAACGCGCCCTTGTGCAGGGAGATCACGATCACCACCCAGGCAAACGGCGTCAACGGGTTGGCCGCGCCCACCGCCTGGGTCAGCAGCATGTTCAAGACCAGGAAGGCGCAGTACAGCTGTACCAGGGTCGGCGTATTGCGCGTGACCTCGACGAACACCCGAGCCGGACGCGACAAGGCCTTGCTCTCGCTGGTGAGCATCGCCGCCAGGGCGATCCCCGCCAGCAAGCTGCCGATGATGGTCAGCACGCACAGCAGCAGCGTGGTCCAGGCCCCCTCGACCAGGCTGCCGCGTTGGTAGGCGTCCAGCAGGAAACGGTAGTTGAGCCCCAGATGGGCGGCCCATTGCACAAAGGTTTCCATCACGCCGGGCCCTCGACCAGGCGGGCACAGGCGACGGCAATTCGCCGGCCGGCTTCACGAACACTGTCGGTGGCCGTGGCAATCGACAGGCGCAACCACGGCGACAGGCCATAGGCACTGCCTGCCACGCCGGCGACGCCCTCCTCCAGCAGATAATCCACCAGCTCATTGTCGCTGGCGATAACCTGGCCGTCCGGACGCAGGCGGCCGATCAGGCCGGCACAGCGCACGAACACGAAAAAACCGCCCTCGGGTTGCAGCACGTCGAGCCCGTCGACTTCGCTCAAGGCCGCCACCAGCAAGTCGCGACGCTCCCGATAGGCCGCCACTTGGGGTTTGAGAAAATCCAGCCCGCCTTCGTAGGCCGCCAAGGCCGCCGCCTGACTGACCGACGAGGCGCCGGACGCCGATTGCGACTGGACCACGCTCATCGCCTCGGTCAGCACCTGGGGACCGGCACCAAAGCCGATGCGCCAACCGGTCATGGCATAGGTCTTCGACACGCCGCCCACCAGCAGGCAGCGCTCCTGCAAGTCCGGCGCGACATTGAGCAGGTTCAGCGGCGGCTGGTCGTCAAAGCGGATGTGCTCGTACAGCTCATCGAGCAACACCAGCACCTGCGGGTGGCGACGCAATACCTCGGCCAGCGCCCGCAGCTCATCGGTGCTGTAGACCGCACCGCTGGGGTTGCCCGGGCTGTTGAGGATCAACCAACGGGTGCGCTCGCCGACCAGGCCATTCAACTGCTCCGGGGCCAGCTTGCAGCCCTGCTCCAGGCTCGACGGGATAAACACCGGCTCACCGCCGTTGATCCGCACGCTGTCCGGGAAGGACGGCCAGTACGGCACCGGCACCAGCACTTCGTCGCCCTCGTCGAGGGTCGCGGCGAAGGCATTGAAGATGATCTGTTTCGCGCCATTGGCGATGACGATCTGTGGCAATGCATAGTCGAGGCGATTCTCGCGCTGGAGTTTGCGCTGCACCGCCTCACGCAAGGCCGGCACGCCCGGTGTCGCGGTGTACTTGGTCGCGCCGGCGGCGATGGCCACATAGGCCGCCTGCTTGATAGGCACCGGGGTATCGAAATCCGGCTCGCCGGTGGTCAGGTCCAGCACGTCGCGTCCGCCGTCGCGCAACGCCGTGGCCCGGGATCTGGCCGCCGCATTGGCCGACAGCGAGACCTTCCGTACCCGCTTGGACAGTCGAACAGTCATGGCAGCACCTTGCCTGGATTGAGCAACCCACGGGGATCGAGGGCCTGTTTGATTCGTCGCATCAGGTCCAGCTCAACCGGGCTCTTGACCTCGGCCAGCAGCTCGCGCTTGCGCTGGCCGATGCCGTGCTCGGCACTGATGGAACCGCCATGGGCGTGGGTGTTGCGATGCACCAGGGCACTGAGCGCCGCATAGTCGGCCATATGTGCCTCGACCGACTGGCCGAGGGGCGCGGCAACGTTGTAGTGCAGGTTGCCGTCGCCCAGGTGGCCGAAGGTCAGGTTGCGCACGCCGGGGAAGTGCGCCTGCAACAAGGCGTCGGTCTCGCGGACGAACTCGGCGATCCGCGAGATCGGCAGAGAGATGTCGTGCTTCATGTTGCGCCCTTCCCGGGCCTGGGCTTCGCTCATGTTTTCCCGCAGTTGCCAGAGCGCGGCGCTCTGGGCCAGGCTTTCGGCGATCAGTGCATCGGCCAGCAGGTTCAGCTCGAAGGCCTTGCCCAGCACCCATTCGAAGGACTCGCGGGCGTGTTCGGCGCTGTGGTTATCGGACAGTTCCAAGAGTGCGAACCAGGCCTGCGGCGCCTGGGCGAAAGGCTGCGGGTCGTCGGGAAACTGCTCGCGCAATAACTTAAGGCACGCGGCGGACATCAGTTCGAACGCCGTCAGCCCGGCGCCGAAGCCGGCACGGGCGTGCGACAGGAAGGCCACCGCCTGCTCCAGGGAGTCGAACGCCAGCAAGACGGTGCTCTGCGCCTTGGGCAGTGGAAAGAGTTTCAAGGTAGCGGCGGTAATGATGCCCAGGGTGCCTTCGCTGCCGATAAACAGGTCGCGCAAGTCGTAGCCAGTATTGTCCTTGCGCAGGCCACGCAGGCCGTTCCAGATAGCGCCGTCGGCGGTCACCACTTCCAGGCCCAGGGTCAGCTCGCGGGTGTTGCCATAGCGCAGTACGCCGGTGCCGCCGGCATTGGTGCCCAGGTTGCCGCCCAGGGTACAACTGCCCTGCGCGCCCAGGCTCAGCGGAAACAGGCGCCCGGCCTCACGGACCGCGTCCTGCAGATTCTGCAGGATGCAACCGGCTTCGACGGTGACGGTGTCGTTGTCGGTATCGATCTGGCGGATGCGCTGCATGCGGTCGAGCAGCACCAGCACGCTGTTGCCGGTGGCATCCGGCGTAGCCGCGCCCATCAGGCCGGTATTGCCGCCCTGCACCACCAGCGGCGCGCCATGGTGGGCGCAGATCCGCACCAGCGCCGCGACCTCCTCGGTACTGGCCGGATGCACCACGGCGCTAACCCGGCCGTGGTAGACACGGTGCCTGTCGCTGAGAAACGCGCTCCCGGCCGTGGAATCCTGGACATGGGCAGCGCCCAGCAGTTGTTGCAACTGCACAAATAGATCACTCATGGAATCTGCGCCAATGGAGCCGCGTCCTTGAACTGCTCATGCAGCCGCAGCAGGGCCTGGGACGGCGACATGCCGGTACGCTGGCCCAGCTCGATCAACCAGCCGCTGCGGTGCCAGTCACGGACAATCGCATCGAGACGGGCCTGCACATCCTTTTCGCCCTTGCGCACCCAGATCACCGACGAAGACGGGATCAAATCAGTCGGCAGTGGAATTTCGTAGCCGGCCCATTCGGCCTCGTCGAGCAGGTTATGCAGGGTCGGGCTGACGTGGACCGCCGCCACGCAGCCGTTGCCGCGCAGGGACAGCAGGGATTCGGACTGGCTGCGGAACGCCTTGATCTGCGCGCCGTAGGTTTCCTGCAGGGGCTTGGTGAAGTTGCTGCCCTGGGAGACGCAAACCGGCTTGCCCTTGAGGTCTTCCCAACGGCTGATGCCAGCGCCTTTGCGGATCAGTGCAGCGCCACCGACTTCTTCGTACGGCGTGGGTACGTAGTCGAGGATCTCGGCGCGCTCTTCGGTGAACTGCATATTGGCGATCAGCACATCGACCTTGCCCTGCTGCAGGAACTGCACGCGGTTGGGCGCCAGTACCGAGACGGTTTCCAGCTCCACGCCCAGGCGCTGGGCCAGGCCCTTGGCGATCTCGACGTTGTAGCCCTGGTGGGCACCGGTAGCCGGGTCGATGGTGCCGAAAGGCGGGCCACTGAGGATCACGCCGACACTGATCCTGTGCCGGGCCTGGATCTTGTCGAGCGTGGCATCGGCCTGGGCCAGGGTGGCGAAGAGCGCCAGGGTGATGGGCAAATACTTGAGCATTTGACGGTATCCTTCAGCCCTTGAACTGGTTGTGCAATTCCACCAACGCCGGCGACTTCGGAGAGATCTGGTTGCGGCTCTCGGCCTCGATCAGCCAGCCACTGCGGTGCAGGCCCTGGACCACCGTGTCCAGGCGCTTCTGGGTATCGACCTCGCCCTGGCGGGTCCAGATCACCGAAGGTGCCGGGTTCAGTTCCGGGGTAATGGCGCGATAGTCCTTCCACTCCGGATTGCCCGCCAACAGCGGATTGATCAGCGTCGCATCGTGAACCGCCGCCACGCAGTTGTTGCCGCGTAGCGCCAGCAAGGACTCCGACGAACTCTTGAAGGCTTTCAACTGGGCACCCAGCTCGCTCAGCGGCTTGACGTAGCTGCTGCCCTGGGACGTGCATACAGGCTGCCCCTTGAGGTCTTCCCAACGGCTGATCTTGCTGTCCTTCAACACGGCCGCGGTACCGCCGACCCGGTAGAACGGCGTCGGTACATGGCCCAACTGGCCGTCACGCTCCGGCGTCCACTCCATGTTGGCGATCAGCAGGTCGACCTTGCCCTGTTGCAGGAACTGCACGCGATTGGCCGGCAGCACCGGCACCAGCTCGACGGCGACGCTCAGGTCCTTGCCGAGGGCATTGGCCAGGTCGACATTGAGGCCCTTGGGCGCCTGGGTCGACGGATCGATGGAACCGAACGGACCGCCGGACAGCAGCACGCCGACCACCAGTTTGTGGCGCTGCTCGATCTTGTCCAGGGTGGCGTCGGCCTGGGCCGCAGCCACCGCGCCAAACGCCAGCACGGCGCCGATGAAAGCAGGAAGAAGGCGTTGGCCCGGTGTGCGCTTGAACGACATGACTATCCCCTCGATGGCAATCGGCGTATCCCGACCTTGTTGTCCCGCATGCTAGGGAGCGCCACGAGTGAACGGAAATTCAAATATCTAATATTGTTATAACTTTCTGGTTATTAGATTTTTATAAAAACGATATAACCCATGTTTACTGGGCTTTTCAGCACCAGCAATATTTACCCCTCGCCAAATACATCAGCATCTGTAATCTATTGGTGATCGCCCTTGATATAAATTCGAGCCGTCATGCCCTCTCCGACCCTGGACCTGGAACTGCTGCGCACCTTCGTCGCGGTGGTGGACCATCACAGTTTTGCCGAAGCCGGCCAGCATCTGGCGCGCACTCAATCGTCGGTGACCCAGCAGATGCAACGCCTGGAGCAGCAGGTGGGGGTCGGCCTGTTCCAGAAACAGGGTCGGCAGAAACAGCTGACCGAGCCGGGACGGCAGTTGCTGCGTCATGCCCGGCAACTGCTGTCGTTGAATGACGAAGCGCTGAGTTCGCTACAGGAAAGCCACATGAGCGGCGTGCTGCGCATCGGTTCGCCCCACGATATCGCCGACACCATCCTGCCGCCGATCCTCAGCCATATCGCCCGCTCGGCACCGCGCCTGCGCCTGGAAATCGATGTGGGCCGCAGCCCCTACCTGATGGAGGACCTGCACCGGGGCAAGATCGACATGGTCATTTCCACCCGCGAGGACTCGCGCCTGCAAGGCTTTGCCCTGCGCACCTCACCGGTGTGGTGGATCTGCTCGGCGCAGTACATCCACGTCCCCGGCGAACCGCTGCCGCTGGTCCTGGTGGAAGAACCGAGCATCTACCGGCGCTATGCCATCGAAGCACTGGAACGTGAAGGGATTGCCTGGCGCCAGGCGTACCTGGCCTCGAACCTGATCGGCATCAAGGCGGCGATTCGCGCCGGGCTCGGGGTGACGCCGCGCAGCATGGAACTGCTCGGACCGGACATGCGGGTACTGGGGGAGAACGACGGCTTGCCACGCTTGCCGGATGTGACCTATCACCTATGGATCCGACCCAACACGGTGAACCCACTGGTGCGCAGGGCCTATGACCTGATTCGCAGCAGCCAGGGGTTGTAGGGCCACGCCACTGGCTCAAGCCGGGATCAACCCACCTTGAGCCATTCCTGCCGAAAGCGAATCGCTGGTCAAGGCAACACCAGAACGACGTTACTCGCCCGCGAAGGCCAGCTTGTCTTGCGTCCGGGTGTCGAAATCGGTGGCATCGTGGCGCTCGCGCAACTGACCGGAGGGCTCCCCGGAGACGCGGTTGACCATCCTTCCGCGTATAACCGCGGGACGTTTGTCGATGGTGTCGGCCCAGCGCTGTACATGCGGGTAGTCCTGCACCGAGAGAAACTCCGCCGCTTCGTAGAGCCGGCCTTTGACCAGACCGCCGTACCAGGGCCAGATAGCGATGTCGGCGATGGTGTATTCGTTGCCGGCGATGTATTCGCTCACCGCGAGTTGCTTGTCGAGGACGTCGAGTTGGCGTTTGGTTTCCATCGCAAAGCGGTCGATCGCGTATTGGATTTTCGTCGGCGCGTAGGCATAGAAATGGCCAAACCCGCCCCCGAGGTACGGGGCGCTGCCCATCTGCCAGAAGAGCCAGGACAGGCATTCGGCGCGGGCACTGGCCTCGGTCGGCAGGAACGCCCCGAACTTCTCCGCGAGGTACTGCAAAATCGCCCCCGACTCAAAGACCCGAATGGGTTTCGGGCCACTGCGGTCCAACAGCGCCGGGATCTTGGAGTTCGGATTCACGGCCACGAAGCCGCTGCCGAACTGATCACCTTCGCCAATGTGGATCAGCCAGGCGTCGTATTCTGCACCGCGATACCCCAGTGCCAGCAACTCTTCCAGGAGAATGGTGACTTTCTGGCCGTTGGGGGTAGCCAGGGAATAGAGCTGCAGAGGGTGATGCCCGACCGGCAGCTCCCGCTCGTGTGTCGCTCCGGCGATGGGTCGGTTGATATTGGCAAATTTCCCGCCGTTTTCCGTGTCCCAGCTCCAGACCCTGGGTGGCGTGTAATCAGACGAATCGGACATGCTCACTGCTCCTGGTGGTCGATGGCCGTTCAGGCCCATCCCCTAACGTTGACACTGATTTCAAGGAGAGGCCAGGGTGAATGTAGCGCTCAGCCAGCGCAACAGCTTCCACCTCAACGCCCAACAGGCAGCACTCGACTCAAGCGGCCTGATCGCCGATCACGCAATCACCCGCGCATACACCGGTCGGTCGACATTCCCGCCGGACAGAATGACCGCCACCCTCTTCCCCGCCATCGCCTCGCGCTCCTGCATCAGCGCTGCCAGTGCCGCCGCCCCGGCCCCTTCGGCCAGGTTGTGGGTATCGCTGTAATACACGCGCATGGCCTCGGTTATCTGTTCTTCCGAAACCGCTACGATCCTCGCCGCACCTGCCGCATAGACTGCAAAAGCTTCGGCAATCGGCTTGCGCACGGCCATACCGTCGGCAATGGTATTCGCCGAGGCGGTTTCCCGTAGCTGTCCGGCTTCGAAGGATAGCTTCGCGGCGTCAGCCTCGGCAGCCACCACGCCGACCACCCTGGTCTTCAGGCCCAGCACGTCGCGGGCGGCGATCACCGCGCAAATCCCCGACCCACAGCCCATGGGCACGTAGACGGTGTCCAGATCCGGCGCCGCCGTGAACAACTCCAGCGCGTAAGTGGCCACCCCCTTGATCAATTCACCATGGTACGGCGGCACCAGGTAGAGGCCTTGTGTCTCAGCCAGGCGCGCGGCCTCTTCACGGGCCTCGTCGAAATCCCGGCCAAACTCGATGACCTCGCCACCGAAGCCGCGCATGGCGTTGTTCTTCTCCACGGAATTACCCCGCGGGACCACGATCAGCGCCCTCAAGCCCGCTGCCCGGGCGGCCAAGGCCAGGCTCTGGCCGTGGTTACCGCGGGTGGCGGTGACAATGCCTTGCGTGTCCGGGTGAACGCGCTTGAGCCAGTGCATGAAGGTAATACCGCCGCGCACCTTGAAAGCACCGGTGGGGGTGTGGTTTTCGTGCTTGACCCAAACCGTGCAACCCAACCGCTCGGCCAGCAAGGGCCAGGCGTATTGGGCGGTGGCGGGCATCACCTGGTATACCTGGCGGGCAGCGTTTTCGATGTCGTCGCGAGTCAATCCGTGCATGGCTATGCTCTCTGAGGTTTTGCCCAGTCTAGGCAGAGGCCTCGACCACTGGCTTTCAAAAAACTGACCTGACCTCAGGGGCCGCCCTTCAGTAATATGGTGCTCATGAGTCGTCGAAACAGCCTGCCGCCATCGCTCCTCCCCGAACCGGTCCGTCGTGCCGAGGCCGGGCCGTGGGCGATCGAGCTGCTGCCCGGTGCCGGCTACGCAACCCGCTACATCGCGACCCAGTCAGCGGTTGGTTTTGCCTTCGACAGCCAGCGAGGCCTGCACGCGATTGGCAGCGACCGGGTGCGCCCCTTCTCTGCCACACCCAACGGCCTGGCATTCGTACCTTGCGGCTGTGATGTGTTTTCCGAGTCGCCCGAGGGCGGTGAATACCTGCGGCTGATCCGCACCGATGGCACGCCGCTGGTGGGCGAGCGTGCGTTCAACAACCGGATTGACCGGCAGGCGATTGCCCTCGCGCAGCGAATGCGCAGCGCGCTGTTGCGGGCCTCGGTGGAAGACGACTGGGAAGCCTGGGCACTGGCCCTGGTTCAACGGGCGACGGGAGACGCGGTGTTGCCGGCGCCTTCCCGGGGCTCGATGACCGCCAACCGGCTGCGCCTGCTCGATGAGTTCATTGACGCCGGGCTCGACGGGCCGCTGAGCGTGCAGGCGATGGCAGGGCTACTGGGGTTATCCGAAGGGTTCTTCATCCGAGCATTCAAGGACGCAACGGGCAAGAGCCCGCACAGTTACCTGATCGATCGACGCCTCGCTCGGGCCCGAGTCCTGTTGCGCAGCTCGACGCTGCGCCTGGCGGACATTGCCCAGGCCTGCGGTTTTGCCTCCCAGGCACACATGGCCACGGCGTTCAGGCAGCGCTTGGGGGGCAGCCCGAGAGACATGCGTGGGTGATGGAGGACTCGCTCATCGCCGATCAGATAGGCGCACGATATCGGCCTGGGTGGTCACCGGCACATGCCGGCGGATAGTGCCCAGCATCTGCTTGACCTCAATGGGTTTGGCGATAAAACCATCCATGCCCGCGGTTGCACACTGCTCACGCTCGGACTCGAATACGCCCGCCGTCATGGCCAATATCGGCAATATCAGTTGCAACTCGTTACGGATGATTCGGGTAGCGGAAAAACCATCCATGACGGGCATTTGCACATCCATCAGCACGACTTGATAACGCTGTGGGTCGACACGCAATCGATCGACAGCCTGCTGGCCATCACTGGCAACGTCCACGATCGCGCCGGCTTGTTTCAGTATCTTCATGGCCACGAACTGATTCACCGGATTGTCTTCCACCAACAACAGGCGCACACCCTCCAATTGCAGACCTGAGGTCAGTTTCTCGCTGTTGAGCGGAGCGGACATCGAGAGACCTATTCGCGCCGTCAGCACTTCATGCAGCGTATCGAACAGATGTGAACTGGTCACAGGCTTGATCAAGACGGCATCGATCTGCGCCGACGCAGGCTCCTGCTTCAGCCTGTCCTGTTCAAAGGCGTTGACCATGATGATGATCGGCTGCGTGTACGTAGGCAGTATCCTGCGGATCCCCTGCATGGTTTCGAGCCCATTCAGGCCCGGCATCTGCCAGTCGACTATTACCGCGTCATAGAACTCGCCACGCAATTCAAGCGCACGTACCTGCCCTAGTGCCTGCTCGCCTGACACCACCCCATCGGCTTGCCATTTCCAGCCAACAATCGTTTTGCACAAACTCTCACGACTGGTCACGTTGTCATCGACAACCAGAATGCGCAACTTGCCCATGGCACTCTGTGGTTGTGGCAGGTGTTCAATAGCACTGTTTTTTCGAAGCGGAATCGTCACTTGAAACTCACTGCCGACGCCGACGGCACTCTCCAATGTGAGGCTTCCCTTCATCAGGGAAACCAGACGCTTGGAAATAGCCAGGCCCAGGCCTGTACCACCAAAGCGCCGGGTAATGGAGGTATCGCCCTGGGAAAACGGTGAAAACAGACAGGCCTGTTGTTCGCTCGTCATGCCAATACCGGTATCGCGCACCCGGAAGCACAGGTTAACGATATCCTCTTCGCCCCCCACCCGCTGCACAAGTACAACCACCTCCCCCCGCTCGGTAAACTTGATGGCATTACCCACCAGGTTGACCAGCACTTGCTGTAAACGCGGCGCATCGCCGATAAACGCTTGCGGTACATCCGGCTCGACACCGATCACCAGTTCCAAGTCCTTGTTGACCGCATTGATGGACATGATGGTCGCCAGCGCATCGAGCACATCACACAACAGGAAGGGAGCATCAACAACTTCCAGGCGACCGGCCTCGATTTTGGAAAAGTCCAGGACATCATTCAAAATCTCAAGCAAGGACTCTCCCGCACCGCGCAACATTTGCAGGTATTTACTTTGATCCGCGGATAAAGGCGTGTTGGCCAGAAGATGCGTTATCCCCAATACGGCATTCATCGGCGTGCGAATTTCATGGCTCATATTGGCAACGAACTCACTCTTCGCCTGGCTGGCAACTTCCGCGCGATCCTTGGCGACCTGTAACTGGGCCGTACGCTCGACAACCTGCTGCTCCAGATTGGCGTTCAGCGAGAGAATCCGAGCTTCGTTGGCCTTTTCCTGGCTGATATCACGTATCGTTTGCGCAACCGCTATCACTTTACCGTCAGCCCCACGGACGGGAGAGACAGCGATAGAGACGTCCAGGGGCATGCCATCCTGTTGGCGTCGTGTCGTCGCGAAATGCGGGACTGCTTCCCCGCGTTCAATGGCCGCCGTCAAGCGCTTCTGTTCCGATGACAGCTCCGGAGAACCAATCAACGCTGCCAGCGAGCGACCCACGGCTTCGCCTTCGCTGTAGCCAAACATGCGCTCCGAGGCTTCGTTCCAACTGAGCACAAAGCCTTGCGGTGTCGTACCCACGATGGCATCGCTGGAGCTGGCGACAATCGCGGCAAGGCGGCTCTGCTCCATCATGACCTGCCGCTGACGTCGCGTACTCAGCCCATACAGATAAAGAAAACCGGCGGTGATGGAGAAAATGACCAGCATCGTAATCAGGGTTATCTGTCTCGTACTGGCCACACTTGCAATGATTGGCGCCTCATTGGCCGCCGTGAGAACCGTCAGCGTGTGCTTCCCCCCCTCAACGCCCAGGACCTTTTCATGCCGTACCACATGCATCAGGTTGCCTGCCTGGCTTTTCCAGATTTGAACGGGACCTTGCTCATCAGGAGCAGGAGGGCTCACCGCCGTGAATTCGTCCTCCCATCGGTAGCGCTTACCCCGATCAAAACCAAAGGCACGAGTAGAATCAGGGTGCAGTAGAAAGTCCCCATCCTGATTGACGATGTAAGCGGAATAGCTATTAGGCAAGCGCTCGCCGACCTGGGGCAATATGGCATTGCTGTCGACATTGATGACCACCATGCCGAATAGATGACCGTCCTCGGCATAGACAGGGGTTGCCACCCGAACCGTGGGTACGATGGGTATTTCCAGCTTGCCAAATTCGCGATTGAGGTCGAACTCTGAAGTATAGACTTGCCCACGGTTCAGCTTGCGCACGGTCTGGAAATAATCGCGTCCGCCTTTAAACTGTAACTGATCGCTTGGCGTGACCTGAACAACACCGTCCTTACGCTCGACACGCACCAACTCCTTGCCATTATCGGAGACGCCAATCAGCTTGACCTGCAAGTATTGCGGGTTGGCTTCCAGGTAGGCGACATAGAGTTGCCCCAACTGCTGTTTCCAGGACTCATAGCGGTCACTTCCCGTGCCATCAGCGCCAATCGCCAAGTAAGCGCGCGTTATTTCCGACACTTGTGGAACTTTTGACAAAAATAAAACGTCGCCGTGGAAGTCTGAAATTCTTTGCTGTAACTGCCCAAAGCGAACTTTGGCCATCCTGACCAACTCGGCATCCAGTTCAGAGGTGGCTTTTTGCCGAGTCCGAGAGTCGGAAACCAGTACCACCGACACGGTGGTCAGGCATAGCACAAGCAGAAGGCAAGGCCATATAAACCATAAACTTGCAAACAAACTGGACGTTCTCTTCTCGGTCTGCAAGTGCTGCTCCTTGATCATTCTTCAAGCAAAGCATTCTCCAGGCGTCTCGCTCAGCCCCTTCACTGGACACCCCGGGTGTCACCGCACCCAGCCCACCCAGCAGAACGGACGAGCGCCCTGCAATGATAGTTGAGTTGGCGATTTTCAATCAGCACCAACACTCGTCTCGTTGATGTCCATCAGGGATGCCTGCAACCATCCGCTGAAACTCCGGGTCAGGGAGCTTTTCTCACTGTCGCGATGAATCAGGCAAACCCAGCCAGGGCCGGGAATACTTCGTTCACTCAAGGGTTTCAACAGTCCGTTGGAACGCGCATTCGCGGCCAGCAGTTGACTGACCAGGGCAATGCCATTCCCGGCACAGGCTGCATCGAGGAGCAATCCCGGGTCGGAGAAATTCAATCCGTTGCTGCGCTGGCCAACATCATCCCCGCCCTGCACTACCCAGTGACTCCAATCCATTTCCCGTTCGCCATGCAAGGTGGTGCGCTGCTCCGCAGGCACCCCGAGCAAATCAGGATGGCAGGCTGGATAGAACCGATCGTTGAACAGCTCCTGGTAGCTGCATTCGACCTGCGGGCCGAGGTCGTCGCGAATCGTCAGGTCGATGGTCTGGGTCGCCATGTCCGGCGCCTCGAAGCTGGTGAATAGCCAGAGATCGACACCGGGGTACTGCCGATGGAAATCGTTCAGGCGGGGCAACAGCCAGTGGCGGGCGAACGCCGGGGTGGTGTTGACCACCAGTTGATTGGGCTTGCGGTATTGCTCCAGGCGCCGAATGCCGACAGACAACTGCAGCAGCATCGACTGGGTCGTGCTGTACAGGTCATGCCCGGCGTCGGTCAGGCTGACACTGCGGCCACTGCGGAAAAACAGCGGCTGCTCGAGGAAGGTTTCCAGGCTGCGGATCTGCTGGCTGATGGCCGACTGAGTCAGGTGCAACTCTTCGGCAGCCTTGTGAAAACTGCCCAGGCGAGCAGCGGCTTCAAAGCCGCGGAGAGTATTCAAAGGAGGCCAGTGCTTTAGCATATCGATAAGCCCTACTAATCAGTTGTACGCTAAATCTATCGTTTGTTGTGCCGTTTATGAAGCCATAGCATGGACTCCATACCGCGATAGCGGTTTTCAGTAATAAATAATACTTAACTGAAAAGGTGAAAACATGCAGCGCAATGGCGTTCAGAGCAGTGGTTGGTCGATGCCCGCGGAGTGGGTGCCTCATGCGGCGACCTGGATGGTCTGGCCCCACAATCAACCGTTGTGGGAGTCCGGCTGGGGCGTGACCCTCGCGCAGGTTCAAATCGATTTTGCCCGTGTCGCCAACGCCATTGCCCGCTTCGAACCCGTGAAGATGGTAGTCGACCCTTCCGCGCGGGCCAGTGCCACGGCCCTGTGCGGGGCGAACATCGAACTGATCGAGCTGGCGGTCAACGACAGTTGGTGCCGTGATTCCGGCCCGAGTTTCGTCTGCCATCCGCAGCTGGGCCTGGCCGGTGTCAGCTGGCGCTTCAATGCCTGGGGCGGCAAGTCGACCCATGACCTGGACGAAAGCCTGGCCCGGCGGGTGCTCAATCACCTCGGCCTGGAAGGCTTCGCCACCCCCCTGGGCAACGAAGGCGGAGCGATTCATGTCGACGGCGAAGGTACCCTGATTACCACCGAGTCGGTGCTGCTCAACCCGAACCGCAACCCCGGCATGACCAAGGCCGAGATAGAGGAGATCTTCAATCGCCTGCTCGGCGTGAAGAAGACCATCTGGCTGCCGGGCGACCCGGATCACGTCACCGGCGACATGACCGACGGCCATGTCGATGGGGTCTGCGCATTCGCCCGTCCTGGCGTCTTGCTGGTGGATGCCACCCACGACCGCGGTTCCGTATACGCCGAGGTGGTGCGGGAAAACCGCCGCGCCCTGGAACTGGCCAGGGATGCCCAAGGTCGAGGCTTCGAGCTGATCGACCTGTTTGAGGCCAGCGAAGCGGTGGACAGCGAGGCCGAGGTGTTTTGCGCCTCCTACACCAATTTCTACATCGCCAACGGTGCGGTCATCATGCCGGCCTATGGCATCGAGGCCGACCAGACGGCCGCCGCCGTGCTGGCGACGGCCTTCCCCGGGCGCGAGGTGGTGCCGGTGCAGATCAACCAGCTGGCTCATGGCGGCGGTGGCGTGCATTGCATCACCCAGCAACAGCCAGCCTGGTCGGTAAGGGGGTGATGCCATGAAGCCGCTGAAAATTGCCACCACCCAGATGCCCTGCACCTGGGACCTTGCGCGCAACCTCGACCAGGCCGAACGGCTGGTACGTGACGCCGCCGCCCAGGGCGCGCAGGTGATCCTGCTGCAGGAGCTGTTTGCCACACCCTATTTCTGCATCGAACAGGATCACAAACACCTGGCGCTGGCCGAGGCGTACCAGGACAGCAAGGTGCTCAAGCGCTTTGCCGCGCTGGCCGGAGAACTGGGCGTGGTGCTGCCGCTGAGCTGGTTCGAAAAAGCCGGCAACGCCTTTTTCAACTCGCTGAGCGTAGCCGATGCCGACGGACGCTTGCTCGGGGTCTATCGCAAGACCCATATCCCCAACGCCATCGGCTACCAGGAGAAGGAGTACTTCAGCCCCGGCGATACCGGATTCCGGGTCTGGGACACCGCCTTCGGCCGCCTCGGCGTGGGCATCTGCTGGGATCAATGGTTCCCCGAGACAGCGCGCTGCCTGGCGCTGATGGGTGCCGAAGTGCTGCTGTTTCCCACGGCTATCGGTTCGGAACCGGGTGCTGCGGCACTGGACTCCCGTGACCACTGGCAGATGACCATGCGCGGCCATGCGGCGGCCAACCTCCTGCCGGTGGTGGCGGCCAACCGTGTCGGCCGGGAGGTGGCAACCAGCGATCCGAGCCTGCAGATGAACTTCTATGGCTCGTCCTTTATCTGCGACCACAAGGGCAAGCTCCTTGCCGAGGCCGACCGCGACAGCACCGGCGTGCGGGTGCACAGCCTGGATCTGGCGGCCATGCGCGAAGAGCGACTGACCTGGGGCATCTACCGCGACCGCCGCCCGGAGATGTACGAGGCACTATTAAGCCTGGACGGTCGACACATCAATGCTCGCTGGAATACCCAAGGAGTTTGACATGAACGTTACCCACAAACGACTGCTCTGCTCCCTGGGGTTGGCGCTCAGCGCTGCCGTGTCATCGGTACACGCGGAGGAAAAGGTCCTGAAGCTGTACAACTGGGCCGATTACTTCGCCGAGGACACCCTCTCCAGGTTCACCGCCGAAACCGGGATCAAGGTGATCTACGATGTCATGGATGGCAGTGAGACACTGGAGGCCAAGATGATGGCCGGCGGCAGTGGTTATGACCTGATCTTCCCGGGCGACACCGTTGGCGAGCGCCTGATGCATGCCGGCAGCCTGCAACCGCTGGACAGGTCGAAGCTCACCGCGCTGGATGACATCGAGCCCGGCTTGCAGAAGCTGCGCACGCATTATCTCTACTCGAGCAAGGCCACCGTCCCCTATACGTGGGGTACCATCGGCGTGACCTACAACGCCGAGCAGATCAACAAGCGCCTGCCCGACGCGCCGGTGAACAGCCTGGACATGCTGTTCAAGCCGGAGCTGGCCGCCAGGTTTGCCGACTGCGGTATCTCCATGATCGACTCGCCGGACGAAGTGCTGGCGGTGGTGCTCAACTACCTCGGTCGTGAACCGCGCAGCGCCAAGCCGCAGGACCTGGCGGCAGCCGGTGAACTGCTGCGCAAACTGCGGCCGTACATCCGCAAGTTCCAATCGCAACCGGTGACCGACCTGGTCAACGGCAACCTGTGCCTGTCGCTCGGTTACAGCGGGGACATGACCCAGGCGCAACGGGCCGCGGATGCCGCCGGCAAGAAGACGACGTTCCAGTACCACATTCCGCGCGAAGGCACGACGGTGTGGATGGATACCATGGCGATCCCCGTCGACGCCAAGCACCCGGAGTACGCCTATGCCTTTATCAACTTCGTCATGCGCCCGGAGAACATGTCGGCCATCAGCAACTTCACCGGCTACCCGACGTCCAACGCCAAGGCCCGGTCGAGTATCGATCCGATGATGCGCAACAATCCGGATATCTACCTGGACCCAGCTGCCTTCGAGAAGCTGATTCCCGGCAAGGATATTTCCCAGGCCGACATGCGCGCCCGAATGCGCACCTGGACGAAGTTCAAGACCGACCCCGTCAACTGAGTAGGCGCCCGCCGCTCATAAGCTGATGTGATTCAAGGGCGCTGTCAGTCGCAGCGCCCGATTAGCCTGAACGATTTGATCGAGAGAACAGCAGATGCCGACGCGTCGCGAATTTATCAAGCAGGTTTCAGTGGCCGCCAGCCTGGGTGTGGTCGCCTTCATGGGATTGGGCCTTGACGCCCCCCGGGCCTTGGCCGCCGTCAATGGCCGCTGGTTCATGCCCGACGAGAGCGACAGGCATCAGCGTGCGTTCGTCGCCTTCGGCGCGCAGGCCGCCATCTGGAAAGACTTTACCGCCGATGTACAAGCCGCGATCGGCCGGATTGCACGCACCATCGCCCAGTACGAGCCGGTCACGGTCCTGTGCCGCGAAAGCGAGCGAGACCTGGCCGAAGAAGTGTGCGGCAGCGACAACACCACGTTCGTCATTACCGAACTGGACGACATCTGGATGCGCGATATCGGCGCCAACTTTGTCGTGACTGAAGCCGGCGAACTGGGCGCGGTGGACTTCAACTTCAATGGCTGGGGCAACAAGCAACAGCACTCGAAAGATGCCCGAATCGCAGCCCTGGTGGCGAAGAACAGTGGTGCCACCTATCTGCGCAGCGAACTGGTGGGCGAAGGCGGCGGGATCGAAGTCGACGGCCAGGGCACCGGCATCATGACTGAAAGCAGCTGGATCAACGCCAACCGCAACCCCGACTGGAGCAAGGCCGAGGTTGAAGAAGAACTGAAGGCTCGCCTGGGACTGCGCAAGATCATCTGGTTACCGGGTATCAGGAACAAGGACATCACCGATGCCCATGTCGATTTCTACGCCCGCTTTGTCAGCCCCGGGGTGGTGATTGCGAACCTGGACACCGACCCGCAGTCCTACGATCACAAAGTGACGCTGGCGCATCTGGATATTCTCAGGAATACCAGGGACGCCGAGGGTCGCCAGTTGCGGGTGCATACGCTGTCACCACCGTTGAAGCCGCGTAACAATCGATTCAGCAAGGGCAACCCGGACTTTGCCGCGGGCTACATCAACTACTTCGTCGCCAATGGTGCCATTATCGCTCCACAGTTCGGCGACAAGAGCGCGGACACGGCGGCCTTCGACCTGTTGTCCGAGCTGTACCCGGAGCACAAGGTCATCCAACTCGACATCGACGCTATCGCGGCGGGGGGCGGCGGCATTCACTGCGTGACCCATCAGCAGCCGCGGACCTGAATCTAACCGGCCGCGAGAGTACTGCAATCCGCCAGAAGCCGGTCATTGACCTTGATGTACTACCTCTGCAGCACTCAACGCCTGGACGCGCGCGCCCAAGGCCTTCAGCAGCACCGGATCATGCCCATAGATATCCGGGGCATATAGCAAGGTTCCGTCGCTATCGACCTGGACCGTCCAGTAACCGAGCAAGATCGGCACCGGCGCGGCCAACCTGAATTCGCGGGTGGTTCCGCTGGCCAGCAACTCGTCGGTCTTTCCGCGCTCGGTCGGGCTCAGCAGCAGATCCCGCAGGTGCAGCACTTGCTCGACCCGCACACAGCCCGAGCTGAAGGCCCGAGGGCCTTTGGCAAACAGCGGCTGGCTGGGCGTGTCGTGCAGGTACACTGAATAGGGATTGGGGAAACGCAGGACGATCTTGCCCAGCGGATTCTTTGGACCGGCCTCCTGGCGCAGGAGGATATTGCCGGGCCGTTCCCAGTCGATGGTATCCGCCGCCAGCGGATGACCTTCACTGTCCAGCACCTGCAGGTTCTTCTGACTCAGGTACGTCGGATCCTGGCGGATGGCCGGTAGCTTGTCCTTGAGCATGATGGTCGGCGGCACGGTCCAAGTCGGGTTCAGGGTCATCCGGGTGACCCGCGACTTCAACAGCGGTGTCTGCCGATCGGCTCGTCCCACCTGGAGGCGCGTCTGCCACACGGGCGCACCGCCGTGGTAGACGCTCAACTGGGCCGCTGCGACATTGACCAGCACCCCTTCGGGCTCCAAGTCCGGGGCCATCCAGCGAAAGCGTTCGAGGTTGATGCGCAACTGCTCGCGCCGTAGCGCCGGGCTGATATTCAGTTCGGTCAGGGTGCCCGCCCCGATCACTCCATCGGCCTGCAGCGAATGCCTTGACTGGAAGTGCTTGACCGCGTCGACCAGCGTCTCGTCGTAGGCCTTCTCAGGACCGGTGGGCAGGTTGTCCAGATAGCCCTCGGCGAGCATCCGCTGCGCCAACGCGGGTACCCGCGCATCCTCCATGCCGGGACGCAGCAAGGGCCCCTCGGCGATCACTGGCCAATGCGCCAACGGCTGCTGGCGCTGCGCCGCGTAGGCGCGACGAAGGCTTCGGTACAACTGGGTATTTGGCCGGGCCTGATCGAACGCCAGGGCCATATCCCGCAACCCCGTCGCGGCCAGCGTCAGTACCTCGGCGTCCACGTCCCGTGTCGGCGGTTGCGCCTGCCAGAGCGGTTCGAAGCGCGCCTGCTGCAAACGACCGGAATGCAGGTCCTGCAAGGCTTGCAGGTACTGCCGGCTGATCTCGATATCGGTACACAGCCCATTGCCGGCCTGCGCATCCTGGGGCAACGGGTAACGCGCCGGATCCAGGCCATCATCGGCCAGCAGCCGCAACTGGGCCTGCAACGCCGACAGACGCCCATTGGCGGACCAGACGGGAGCCTCATTCTGCTGCTGGTAAAACGCCTGCAAGCGCAATTGTGTCGGCGCGTCCAATTGAGCAGCCAGACCCGGGCATTCGCTCGGCAATTGCGCCAGAACCGACTGCGAAGGAGTGGGCGCGGCGCTGAGCAGATCCTCGGCGCTCGCGACCAGCGGCGCAACGAGCAGACAAAGGCTCAAGTAACATGCGTATTTTTTGAACAACGGCTTGACTCCATTCCACGGTCGTTGCATTGATAGTCTACTGCTGCGACAGAGGTGAAAAACCTTCAAGCGGCCAGTGGCCACGCTGCCCGCAAGCCGACGGGATGCGCGAGCCTGTACTGACGGCGGAGGCATTTTCCACATGCTGACTTCTGGTTATCGACTCTGCCTGATCATTTTGACCCTGGCCGCGCCGTGCAGTTCTACCCTGGCCGCCAGCGGCCCAGAACCGACACTGTATCGCAGACTCGCCCACGCGGCTCCAGAACTCAACCCCCTGGTCCTGAAAAGTGCCCTGAATGCGATGCACTGCGCCATCAACTCGGGTCTCGAACAATCCGAGCGCCTGGCGGTGATCGACTACTCGCTGCCCTCGACGAAGCGGCGCCTGTGGATCTTCGACCTGCGCAAAAGAACCCTGGTGCTCCGCGACCTCGTCGCCCACGGGCAGAAATCCGGGGAAAACTTCGCCACCCAGTTCTCCAACCAGCTCGGCAGTTATCAATCCAGCCTGGGCCTGTTCCGCACCCAGGAAAGCTATGAGGGCACTCATGGCTATTCGCTGCGCATGGACGGCCTGGAACCGGGCTTCAATGACCGTGCCCGCGACCGTGACCTGGTGATTCACGCGGCCGACTACGTGAGCCCACTATGGAGCAAACGCGAAGGTCGCCTCGGCCGCAGCCTGGGCTGCCCCGCCGTACGCCCGCAAGTCGCGCGGCAGGTGGTCGACAAACTCAAGGACGGCCAGTTCATGTTTGTCTGGTACCCCGACCAGCACTGGCTGAAGTCCTCGACCTACCTCAACTGCAAACCCCAGCAGATGGCCAGTGCGACGGTAGCCCAGGGGGGGTGAGACCGCCTAGTTTTTCCCCAACAACGCCAGCAACTGCTCGACATCCCCCCGCCCGCGCTTAGCCCCCGGCACAAACGCACAATACGCATGCCCAAGCTTCAAAGAAGCCGCGGAAAGCGCAATCAACCGCCCCGCTTCCAACTCCCGCCGCGCAATCGCCTTTTGCCCCAACGCAATCCCCATGCCCAGCTTGGCCAGTGTCACCGACAAGCTAGACAACCCCGACCGCCGTCCGCGGGCAGGATCCGGCGGATTATCTGACCGCTGCGCCGCGAACCAGTCACTCCACGTAGGGTGCGACGCGTAGTTGGCCCCCCACTGCGTATGAATGAACAGACTTTCGTGAATAGGCGCGAGATCAAAGTCTTTGTTCCCATGCCGATACCACAGGTCCGGCGCGCACACCGGCAAAACTTCATCATGGAACAAGGGAATGGCCTCACACGCAGGGTAGTGATAGTCCCCGTAGCTGACGCGCAGGTCCACGTCATGCCGCGCAAGGTCGACGGGGTCGTCCTCCACGCGGACGTCTACCGACAATTGCGGGTAGAACGCCACAAGTTCCGTGAGCTTCGGCGCCAGCCAACATTCCGCCAGGGAGAACGGAACGCTGACGATGAGCCGTGTGCGAATCTCTCCTTCCAGGGTGCGCAGGGTCATCGCGGCAATTTCGCTCAGCGCCCGCGAGGTTTGCGGATACATCGCCAGGCCCGCATCGGTCAAGGCCAAGCGATTGCCGTTGCGTACGAAGAGTTTCTTGCCGAAAAAGTCTTCCAGGTGACGGATTTGCTGACTGACTGCCGCAGATGACACCCCCAGCTCAGTCCCCGCCAGCACGAAGCTGCCCAGGCGCGCGGCGACCTCAAATGTGCGTACGGCATTGAGCGGTGGTAACCGTTGCATAAGCGCCCCTCCCCTAAGTTTTACTAGGTGGAGCCTAACAATTTGTGCCGTTGTTGCGAAGTTTTTCGTGGGGTAAGTTGAGATCACCTACAACGAGAGGATCATCATGAACAACGTCATAGATCTTGAGCGCTTTCCAATCGACCGCGAAGGCAGCGATGCGTGGATTGGCTTGGTCGAGAAGTGCCGTGCCGAGCTGAAGCACAACGGCATGTTCAACCTGGAAGGTTTCATCATGGCCGACGCGGTGCGCCGGGCGGCCGAGCGCATTCGACCGACCATGAATCGTGAATCCCATACCCACAGCCGCACCCACAATATTTACTTCAAACCGAAAATCGAGGGCTTGGCGGCGGATCACCCGGCATTGCGCCAGGTCGAGACAGTGAGCCATACCCTCTGCGCCGATCAACTCCAGGACAGCCTGGTGAGCGAGGTGTATGAATACCCGCCGCTGCTGGCCTTTCTGGCCGCGGTGATGGAGAAACCGCAATTGCACCTCATGGCCGACCCTCTGGCCCGCGTCAACGTGATGAGCTATCGACACGGTGAGACCTTGAATTGGCACTTTGATCGCGCTGAATTCACCACCACGCTGATGCTGCAAGCCCCCGATGAAGGCGGTGAGTTCCAGTACCGCAGTGACTTGCGGACTGCGGATAATCCCAACTATGCCGGTGTGGCGGAGTTGCTCGAAGGGCGAGACCCGCAGGTGCAGACACTCACGTTGCGCGCGGGCACGCTGAATGTGTTTCGCGGTAAAAACACCGCCCATCGCGTCACCCCCGTGGGCGGCACCCGGGAGCGCATGGTGGCGGTGTTCTCCTACTACGAAAAACCTGGCGTGTTGTTCAGCGCGGAGGAACAACTGGGTTTCTATGGCCGAACAGCCTGATTCATTCGCATCACTCAAATAAAAGATCATCGAACATTGCTTGCCCCTGCCGAACCTTTTCGAACTCTTTGGGGAAACACATGCACACCATTACTCGCTTCACCCGCAACCTTCTTACCTGCTGCGTGCTGGGCAGCGGCATGCTGTTCACTGGCATGGTCGCGGCCAAGGATTGGACCATTGTTCGGGTCGCCACCGAGGGGGCTTACGAACCTTGGAACACCACCCTGCCGAACGGTAACATTTCCGGTTTCGAACCTGAGCTACTGAAGGACCTGTGCTCAAGAATCCAGCTTGACTGCAAGCTTCAAGCCCAGGACTGGGACGGGATGATCGCAGGGCTGAACGCCGGTAAGTTCGACATGCTGATGGACGCCATCGTAATAACGCCAGAGCGCCAGGCAATTGTCGATTTCTCGCAGCCGTATGCGGCCACACAGGGCGTATTTGTCAGTGCAACGCCTGCGGTGATCTCGGCCGCGCCGAGCGAGCAGTCGGTAAAACTCAACGGTGATCAAGTACAGGATCAGCCGGCCATCGAGAAACTGAAGGCACTGGTAAAAGGCAAGACCATCGGCATCCAGTCGGGCACGGCCTATACGGACTTCGTGGAGAAAAACTTTAAAGCCGTGGCGACCGTCAGGACCTACAAGAAGTCCGGTGAGCACATGATGGACCTGAACGCCGGGCGTATTGATTTTGCCTTTGACGACGTGACGTTCTTTTCTTCCGCACTGCAAAATCCGGAAAACCAGGCGGTGCATATGGTCGGTCCGAAGATTGGCGGACCGATCTGGGGGCCGGGTGAAGCGCTAGCGTTCAGGAAGGACGACGCGGACTTAAAGACCAGGTTTAACCAGGCTTTGAGTGCTGCCCTGGCGGATGGGACGGTCAAGAAACTCTCGGAAAAATGGTTCAAGGCTGATATAGCGCCCTAACGCCTCTATAGCTGGAGCGGTGTCCGGCGCCCCGATTTATCCGCGAAAAACGCCACGGTGAATCAAGCCTACCGTGTCAGTCTTCGCGGATAAACCCAGTCAAACGAGCACCTGCTTTCGACAGGTATACGCATGAGCGCCGGCGCATAGGAAAACAAGGCGCTTCCAAGCGCCACTTTCGAAAGCCCTATCAATTGCCCACCTGCGGTTGCGGCTGATGCAATCCCGGCCTATGTTCCAAGCAACACATTTATCTGCAACCCACTCGCCTAGTCTGCTGTCCATCCAATACGAACTCCCCCGTAACGAGGTGACGACATGCCGAACAACTCCCGCCCCGCCGTACTCGAACTGATCGGCAATACGCCGCTGGTGCGCGTCAGCCGCTTCGATACGGGTCCGTGCACGTTGTTCCTCAAGCTTGAATCGCAGAACCCCGGCGGCTCGATCAAGGACCGCATCGGCCTGGCGATGATCGACGCCGCCGAGCGCGATGGGCGCCTGCGCCCCGGCGCCACCATTGTCGAAGCCACCGCCGGCAACACCGGTCTCGGCCTGGCGCTGGTCGGTCGGGCCAAGGGCTACCGGGTGGTGCTGGTGGTGCCGGACAAGATGTCCTCGGAAAAGGTCCTGCACCTCAAGGCCATGGGTGCCGAGGTGCATATCACCCGCTCCGATGTCGGCAAGGGCCATCCCGAGTATTACCAGGATGTCGCCGCGCGGCTGGCGCGGGAGATTCCCGACGCGTTCTTCGCCGATCAGTTCAACAACCCGGCCAACCCGCTGGCCCACGAGACCAGCACGGCGCCAGAGATCTGGGCACAGACCCAACACGATGTGGACGCCATCGTCGTCGGCGTCGGTTCAGCCGGCACCTTGACCGGGCTGACCCGTTTCTTTCAGCGGGTACAGCCGGACCTGGAGATGGTCCTGGCCGACCCACTCGGCTCGGTGGTCGCTGAATACAGCCGCAGCGGTACCGTCGGCAGCGCCGGCTCCTGGGCGGTGGAAGGCATTGGCGAAGACTTCATTCCGTCGATTGCCGACCTGTCCAGCGTGCGCCATGCCTATTCGATCAGCGACGAAGAAAGCTTCGACCATGCCCGCCAACTGCTGCGCGCCGAAGGTATTCTCGGCGGCTCTTCGACCGGCACCTTGCTGGCCGCCGCGCTACGCTACTGCCGCGAGCAAACCGAGCCCAAGCGGGTCGTCACCTTCGTCTGCGACACCGGCACCCGCTACCTGTCCAAGGTCTACAACGACCAGTGGATGAACGATCAGGGCCTGCTGCAATACAAACACTACGGCGACCTGCGTGACCTGATCGCGCGGCGCTTCGAAGATGGCCGGGTGATCAGTGTGGGACCGGACGACACCCTGCTCACCGCCTTCCAGCGCATGCGCCTGGCGGACGTGTCGCAACTGCCGGTGCTGGTGGACGGCCAGCGGCTGGTGGGGGTGATCGACGAGTCCGATATCCTGCTGGGCATGCACGACGACGCGGCGCACTTTCGCCTGAGCGTGGCCAGTGTCATGACCGACAAACTGCAAACCCTGGCCCCCGCCGCCAGCCTGGCTGAACTGCAGGCCGAACTGGATCGCGGGCTGGTGGCAATCATCGCCGACGCCTCGGGCTTTCACGGCCTGATTACCCGCGTCGACCTGCTCAATCACTTACGGAGATCCCTCGCATGAGCCAGCACGACAAGTCCGCAGCCCCCCGCGCCTTCTCTACCCGGGTCATTCATGCCGGGCAATCGCCGGACCCGAGCACCGGGGCGCTGATGCCGCCGATCTACGCCAATTCCACCTATCTGCAAGAGAGCCCCGGTGTGCACAAGGGCTTCGACTACGGGCGCTCGCACAACCCGACGCGCTTTGCCCTGGAACGCTGCGTGGCGGACCTCGAGGGCGGGACCCGGGCCTTCGCCTTTGCTTCCGGGCTGGCGACGATTGCCACCGTGCTCGAATTGCTCGACGCCGGCGCCCATGTGGTTTCCGGCAATGACCTGTACGGCGGCACCTTCCGCCTGTTCGACAAGGTCCGCCAGCGCAGCGCCGGGCATCGCTTCAGCTACGTCGACCTGACCGACCTGGGCGCCTTCGAAGCGGCGCTGCAGGACGATACGCGGATGGTCTGGGTCGAGACCCCGAGCAATCCCCTGCTGAGCCTCACCGACCTCGCCGCCGTCGCCCGACTCTGCCGCGACCGCGGTATTCTCTGCGTCGCCGACAACACCTTTGCCAGCCCGTGGATCCAGCGCCCGCTGGAGCTGGGCTTCGACGTCGTGGTGCACTCGACGACCAAATACCTCAATGGCCACTCCGACGTGATCGGTGGCATCGCGGTGGTCGGGCAAAACGCCGAACTCGCCGAGCGCCTGGGCTTTTTGCAAAACTCGGTGGGTGCCATTGCCGGGCCGTTCGATGCCTTCCTCACCCTGCGCGGCGTGAAGACCCTGGCGCTGCGCATGGAGCGTCATTGCAGCAACGCCTTGGAACTGGCGACCTGGCTGGAGCGTCAACCACAGGTCGCGCGCGTCTACTATCCGGGCCTGCCGTCACACCCGCAGCACGAACTGGCGCGCCGGCAGATGCGTGGCTTCGGCGGGATGATTTCGGTGGACCTGAAAAGCGACCTGGCCGGTACCAAGCGCTTCCTCGAAAATGTGCGGATCTTCGCCTTGGCCGAGAGCCTGGGCGGCGTCGAAAGCCTGATCGAACACCCGGCGATCATGACCCACGCCAGCATCCCCGCGCAGACCCGCGCGCAACTTGGCATCGGCGATGGGTTGGTGCGCTTGTCGGTGGGCGTCGAGGATGTCGAAGACCTGCGGTCGGACCTGGCGCAGGCGTTGGCGCGGATCTGATCCAAGGGGTGAAGGCCGCCTTTTCAGGGCGGCTTTCACTCGGATATGATCGGGAAAAAAGTCATTTTCTCGAGTCAATCAGATTGAATAAAGTGTATTTGATTCTGAGGGCAACCGGTGCCCTCGTCAGTGCCATTGCACACTTGGTAGCGCCCGAATTCATGGCCAACGGCACGAGTTGGCCGTTGGCAAATGGATGGCAACGGGAGATTGCTTTCTTCGATATATTTTTCGGGTTATTCATACTGAATGAACTGCGAACACGCCCCATCGATTCCTTGTACAACTTGATTTTCGCGACAGGTGCCTTGTCCTTTATCCTCGGGACCAATCACCTTGTTTCGGCGATTAGCGGGCATTGGAGCTATATCCATGTCGCCGGCTGCATAGCCAATGCAATGGCTGTCATCGTCAGCCTCTCTCTGACTCTGCGAAAGCCCTATAGACTGCTTTACCCACCTGGAACCTGAACTCGTTGATCTATAGTCTGCATCGTTGATGCAATCTATACTCGCCTCCCAATGGAAGAGAGCTTATGCAGACCGACAGGACTGAATCACTTCTTCACATAGCCCGCAGTATCGTTGCCAAAGTGCCCTATTGCATGGCAATTACCGTTACCGAAGCGGGCCATGCGAATGCTCGTATCGTTGAACCCTATTCATTGAGCGAACACTGGTCGGTGCGTTTCCTGACGGGGCGTCAGTGCCGCAAGGTCCAGGAAATACAACACGCTGGGCGAATGACCCTGTCTTACCAATGTGATGAAGATCATGCGTACGTGACACTGCTTGGACAAGCAAAAGTGCTGGATCACGATCCGGCACTCAAGAGCACGTTGTGGCGGAAGAATTCTGACTTGTGGTTCCCTGGCGGACCCTTTGACCCGGACGTGGTGGTGATCGAATTGCTGGTCGAAGAGATTGAATTGTGGTGTCTAAAACTCGGCGTGGCCCCACCTCCGCTCGGCCTGCAAGCTGCAATCCTGAAACGCGATGGCGCCGAATGGATTACGCTGGTGGGCTGAACACAGAGACCGTTCGCCAAGTTGCACACAAGCCTCCTGCAAGAGACGACAGCTCAACCTGCCCAGTCCCCGGAAATAACAAAGCCCAGCGGCCATGGTCGCTCTGACTTGCACCAGGCGGTGTTTACGAGATTACTTTTCGCACACTGCCTAGCATGATAATAGAGAGCGAATCCATGAGTACTGGAAAGTTTTTGGCTCTGACTTATGCTGTCGCCTTCTATAGCTCCCAAGTCCGAGATTTGAACAATAGGTGCAAATAGCGGCCTCGTCGATTTGATCAGGCTTTATACCCTCGGCCATCAAAAGAAAGATGCAATACTTGGATAGGCTTAACCAGGCCTCCCCATGCGTGGCAACGGCAGAGTCAGCATGATGAGTTGGCCGACTAGAACCCCATGGGGGCTGCTTGCCAGCCCACAGCACACCGTGGATAGACTCTATGTCTCGGATCATCTGAAGCTGTACCTCATAGCAGCATTCCATGATGCACGGACCCAGGGCGACCCTCAGGCTGCTGTTGTCAACTCCAGCCAGAGAAAAAGCACTGAAAGCGTTCTTTATGATGCCCGTGGACAAACCTTTCCAACCGGCATGAATTGCAGCGACAAAAGGGGCGGTAGTAGAGCTCACCAGAATGGGGAGACAGTCCGCTGTCATAATTGAGATGGGTCTCGAGGACGTTGTAAAGACCGCATCAGCGGCTATTTTTCCCGATTCATTGCTGACACGAGCCTCAACCACCCTATTGGAGTGTGTTTGCTGCAGGTAAAACGCATGAGCCGGCAAACCGTCTTTCGTCGTAATACCAAAACCGTGCTCGATATGAGTGATCGCCGATAATTTTTCAGAAAAATACACGAAGCGTCACCTTGATCTAATGAATTAAGCGCTTTCCAGCAAGCCTGCTCAACGCCCACCAAAGTGGTTGAGCACAGCGTCGATAAAGCGTCGCAGTTTGGCGGTCCTCTGACGATTTGCAGTGTAGAGCAAATGCATGGATCGACTCGGCGCTTCGAAATCCGCCAACAGTCGCACCAACTCGCCACTGCGCAGCGCCGGCTCCAGAAAGTCTTCGGGGCCCAGGACAATGCCAAACCCGTCAAGCGCTGCCGACAGCAGTGCCTTGCTCTCGTTGACCTGCAAACGGCTGGCGACGGGTACCTTGTAAACGGTGGAGCCTTTGCAGAACTGCCATTCGCGGTCGGCCGGGCGGGACCAATAGGCATACCCCAGGCATTCGTGGCTTTCGAGATCACCGGGTGTTTGTGGCGTCCCGCGCTCAGCCAGATAGGTCGGTGCCGCGCAGGCCAACAGCCGATAAGGTGCCAACGGCCTGGCGGTCAAACTCGAATTGGCCAAGGGGCCGATCCGAAAAGCCACTTCATAACCCTCCTCCACCAGATCGACGAAGCGGTCCGTCAAATGCAGATCGATTTCCACCTCAGGGTGGTGACGCAAAAAGTCCGTCACAAATGGCATGAGGCTATAGGAGCCAAAGGTCACCGGAGCCGTGATTTTCAGTTTGCCACGAGGGGTATCGTTCATGATCTGCGCGAGGGAGTCGGCCGCCTGGGCTTCGCTCAAAATATGCTTGCAGCGCTCATAGTAAGCACTCCCCAGTTCAGTCAGGCTTTGCCGGCGGGTCGTACGATTCAGCAACCGCGCTCCCAGCCTGTGCTCAAGGGCGGCAACGTGTTTGGCCACCATTTGCGGCGACATGCCCAAGCGCTCTGCGGCGTTGGCATAGGAACCTGATTCCGCAGCCATCACAAAAGCACTCATGCCCGTAAGGCGATCCAACATTCAACACTCCTGGTAACAAGACTAAGTCTTAAACAGCAATTTATCTCCCATTGATTGCTAATCATCATAGCTTCTCCTACCAATCAGCGGAGAAAGGACATGCGCATAGGCATTATTGGGGCAGGATTTATCGGACGTGCCGTGGCGCAATTGGTCATAGCGGCGGGACACGAGGCGATGCTGAGTAACTCACGCGGCCCGAAGACCATGAGCAGCGTGCTCAGTGGTATTCCCTCCAGCCAGGTCGGTACCACGGAGGAAGCGGCACGCTTTGGCGACGTGGTGCTCGTGGCAATCCCCCTGGCCCATTACCGCAGCGTGCCTGCCCAGTGGCTGGAGGGCAAAGTCGTCCTGGATGCCAACAACTACTACCCGGGACGAGACGGCCGGATTCCTGCCCTGGACCGATTCGAAACCACCACCAGCCGCCTGCTCGCCGAGCATCTGCCCCACGCCAGGGTGGTCAAGGTTTTCAACGCCATCCTCGCCCAGGACCTGGGGCAAGACTCGCGTCCGAAAGAGGCGCCCGACCGCCGTGCACTGCCGATCGCCGCGGATGATCCGGTCGCCAAGGCGCTGGTGATCAAATTATTGGACGAGATTGGATTCGATGCGGTTGATGCTGGTAGCCTTGATGAAAGCTGGCGATTCGAGCGGGCCAAACCCGCCTACTGCATACCGTTGGATAAAGAGGGACTGAAGGTCGCCTTGGCGGCAGCCCAACGGCAGGTCGAATTGCCCGAAGGATCGTGGCGCCGCTGAATATCCCCCCGCCGGATCGAGATAAAACAGAGCAGCAAGAACCGATATGACCCTCCATTTCAAGATAACAACATGATCGAAGTCACCGAAGTTTCCATTGCCCAGCTGCGCGCTGCGCTCGAATCCGGCCAGACCACGGCGGTCGAACTGGTCCAGGCCTATCTCGCCAGGATCGAGGCCTACGACGGCCCCGACACCGCTACCGCCCTCAACGCGGTAGTCGTTCGCAACCCCGAGGCACTCAACGAAGCGCAGGCGTCCGATGCCCGCCGGGCCAAGGGCGAGACGCTGGGGCCACTCGATGGCATCCCCTATACGGCCAAGGACAGTTATCTGGTCAAGGGCCTCACCGCCGCCTCCGGCAGCCCGGCCTTCGCCAAGCTGGTCGCCCATCGCGATGCCTTCACCATTGAACGGCTGCGCGCCGCCGGCGCCATCTGCCTGGGCAAGACCAATATGCCTCCGATGGCCAACGGCGGCATGCAGCGCGGGGTCTATGGCCGGGCGGAGAGCCCGTACAACGCCGACTACCTCACCGCGCCCTTCGCCTCCGGCTCATCGAACGGCGCAGGGACTGCAACCGCCGCCAGTTTCTCGGCATTCGGCCTCGCGGAAGAAACCTGGTCGAGCGGACGCGGACCGGCCTCGAACAACGGCTTGTGTGCCTACACCCCTTCGCGTGGCGTGATCTCGGTACGCGGCAACTGGCCGCTGACCCCGACCATGGACGTTGTGGTGCCCTACGCCAGGACCATGGCCGATCTCCTCGAGGTACTCGATGTGGTGGTGGCCGAGGATCCCGACACCCGTGGCGACCTGTGGCGGATGCAACCCTGGGTGCCGATTCCGAGCGTGACCTCGGTGCGCCCCGCTTCCTATGGCGCACTGGCGGCCAGTAGCGATGCCCTCGCCGGCAAACGCTTCGGCGTGCCACGTATGTTTATCAACGCCGATCCTGAAGCGGGCACCAGTGAGGCGCCTGGGATCGGTGGTCCGACCGGGCAGCGAATCAATACCCGCGCTTCCGTGATCGATCTGTGGGAAGCCGCGCGCAAGGCACTCGAAGCGGCAGGCGCCGAGGTGCTCGAGGTCGACTTCCCATTGGTCTCCAATTGCGAAGGCGATCGTCCGGGTACTCCGACGGTGTTTACCCGTGGCCTGGTGTCCAAGGAGTTCCTGCATCATGAGTTGTGGGATCTGTCGGCCTGGGCGTTCGATGACTTCCTCCGGGCCAATGGCGATCCCGCGCTGAACCGCCTGGTGGATGTGGACGGGCCAAAGATTTTCCCGCACGACCCGGGCACCCTGCCCAACCGCGAAGGCGACCTGGCCGCCGGCATGGACGAGTACGTGCGGATGGCCGAGCGCGGCATTACCCCCTGGAACGAGATCAGCACCGTGCCAGACGGACTGCGCGGGCTTGAGCAGACCCGGCGCATCGACCTTGAGGACTGGATGGATCGCCTGGGGCTCGATGCGGTGCTCTTCCCGACGGTGGCCGACGTCGGCCCGGCGAATGCCGATGTCGACCCGCAGTCGGCGGATATCGCCTGGAGCAACGGCATCTGGGTCGCCAACGGCAACCTCGCCATCCGCCACCTGGGCGTGCCCACGGTCACCGTGCCGATGGGCGTCATGGCGGATATCGGCATGCCTGTCGGCCTGACCTTCGCGGGCCGTGCCTATGACGATTCAGCGCTGCTGCACCTGGCTTCGGCGTTCGAGTCGACTGGGGCGAAGCGCTTGATACCGCCGCGCACTCCGGCATTGGTGACGGGAAAATAATAAGGTGGGATTGGGGCCGCGCAGGCTTCAATCCCTTCCTATTGAAACTGCCGGGGTTCCAACGTACTTGGCAAGCCGCTCTCAATCACCCCAGACTTTGATGGCCCAGGTAACCGCCATTCAAGCAGCAGCAAACAAGAAACGTTGATCCGCTAGCGCTTTTGGTAACACTCCACCCTTTCAATAATATCCCAAGCAAACACTCGCTTACCTGCTACCTCAGGCAGGCTCATGGGGACCAGCAGTATGCGCTTTCTCTTGTTGAGTCGAGCGTCTGGCTGCCCAAATTTAAACCCCCTCAACAAGGGGATGGGTGCACCGGGTTTCAAGGTAAAGACGAGAATGGTGCCGGCGTTGCTGTTCTTAATGGCTAGTTGCGTCACCCCCTGGATGTCTGAGAGTGGAATCGGTGCAAGGCTGTTATTGAACGACAGCGTACCCGGCCTCAACAATATCCCGGCCATACGGGCGCCCTTGTACATTCTCACCATCAGGACTTGCAGAAGTATCAACGTTAGCATGAAGAGCAAAGGTCCAGTGGTGACCTTCATGTCGTACTCCGTACCGAGTGCCACGTATTTCAACCAGTCGATCAGCAGCGGTATCAATATGATCGAGATCAATATGAAGAACAGGACTGCCCTCAGACGCCCACCAGCCTCCACTCGATACTCACCATCCATTGGCAACGGGATTGATGCTGCATCGAGCTGGCCTGGCGATATGCTCATACGCGGTCGTCCTTCATGATCTCTGGTCAGTTGCTGGATTGATCCGGCGCACGGGAACCCGTTTCGTGGGTCTATACAAGAAGCAGGTATCCAGACTCACCTTTTGAGCTTCAGGGTTCAGGCCGCGTTGACGCTTAACGGACATGCGCTTCAAAAAACTCAAGCGCCCTTTCGTTAAGTTGCTGGTGAACGGCAACGCGGTCGAATCCCTCGGCATCGACGCAGAGCGTCGCTGCATTGTGTTTCAACGGCGCAGAACACGGGGCGAAAAAGGCAAAATGCGCGGCGCCGGGAACAAGGTAGAACTCCGGCTTTTGCGGCAGTGCCTTGGCGAGCGCCGGGGTGGTCTCAGGCAACACGCCATCGCCGCCAAACTGCGAAGCCCATAGCTGAATCGGCGCTTTCACATTCGTCAGGTTGCCTGGGGCGGGAAACTCGTTGAGCGGATCTGCCAACACAAAGGCCTTGATCCGTTCGTCATGGGTCAACGGATGCGTGGGAACCTCCTTGTTGCGCAGTTGTTGGCAGATGGGCCATGTCTGATCGGGACAAGGGACATTGGCGTTGAGGAAATCCGGATCGCCGCCGGCCAGTACCAGACCGGTGTATCCGCCGCGTGAAAACCCAAAAAATCCTATCCGCTGCGGGTCGAGTTTGGCGGCGTCCGCTGCCGTGCTGAGCATGTAGTCGACAAGGCGCTTTATATCGGTCGGACGTTCAACGAAGGCGGAAATATCGGCCCCATGGCTCGTATCAGAAAAGGTGTCGCCCGGATGATTGATGGCCGCCACGATGAAACCAGCATCGGCCAGTGTCTCGGCAAGGTCATGATGGTCAAGAAAAGTGCCGCCATGTCCGTGCGAAATCACCACCATAGGGAGTTTTTCACCCACAGTCGGACAATCGCGCCGCCCCATCAAGACAAAGGGTCCTATCGGTACTTCCTGTGCAGTATCCGCGCAGGGTGTCCAGATAATCGCCTTCAAGGCCGGACCGTTGGCATTGGATGGAATCTGAACGATCTTTATTCCGGCTGCCTGCACCATCACCGCAGACAGGCAGAGCGATACCGCCAAGGTCAGTTTTCGCAAGTAGTTTCCAGAAGCGAACATTTCGTTTTTCCTCTCCCTGGATGTCGACTTGCCACGGACTATGCAAGCCTCTCCCACATCTGAACCAGACCCACCAGGTGGGCAGCACCAAAACCTATACAAATTAGCGAACTGATCACAATGAATCGGTTGCTTCGCCCAGTGTCAGCCAGCATAAAGGCGCCCGCCAAGCCGCGCAGCAGGTAGACCAGTGAAATAGCGCACAAGACTGGGCGCAACAGCGGCAATGGGCCAACCACCCCAGCCCCCGCCAAGGCATAGGCAGCCCAGACCAGCAGGACCAACGCAATGGCGCTGGTAACCACGGCCGGGAAAACTCTTCCGGCCTCGGCCGCGCGGGCGAAGCGTTCGCCCGCGCCGAAAAGCCGATACCACGCCGGCCCCACAATGATAGTGGCGAAATGGAGCGCCGCCGCCAGTGCATTGAGTGCTGCCGCGATCATCAGTGCCAGATTGTATTGATCAGTCATGAATTATTCCTTCCTGGAGAACACTCTATGTCCTGTGCATCGCGAATCGTACGCCAACCGGAAACGGCCAGCATCAGCCACTGGACTACCCTGCCCCGATTGACGACAATCCAGGAGACTAGCCTTCATCGCATCTAGCTCACATATCCCACGAGGATAAGCAGAACTAGCTCGCGCCCCATGAAATGACCAGAAGAACAAGACTTCTTGAACATAGTTGAAAGTAAAATCGAGCAGATCCCGTCGAGAAAACGGGACAGGTTTTCCGTGAGCCACTTCTGCGTTTGGCTGGTATTCGGCACTATTTTCTATCTGGGTCCCGAGTTGGACCGGCTCTTTGGACTTTATTTTCTCCTGGTTCCACTGCTCGCCATCCCGGCACTGATCGCGTCGGCTACTTTCGTCATAGGGCTTGTGGCAAATCTATGGGCTCGTCGATGGCGAAGGCTGGTTTCTGTCGTCGCAGCGCCAGTTATAACGATCGGGCTACTGGCGGCATCGATCCACTATCAGATAGATCCCTCCTGGATTCACTTTCAACTGAAGCGTCATCCTTACACGGAACTGGCTCGCAACCTGCCCGGTCCGTCGCCGAAGTATCACGAATGGAGCTGGGGTGGAACCGGTGGCGCTGCCAGCGCGAATATTTTCTACAGCCTTGTTTACGATGAAACAGACAACCCGCTTAACCGGCCCGAACAACCAGGGCACCAGGGAGCGACCTCTTCGGCTCAACCGTATGGAGATCATTTCTTTTTAGTTACTGAGATTTTTCAATGACCTGCCACGGGCATCCGCCAGCGCTGCAAGCTTGAGACGCAAGGTGCCTGCACACTCTCGTGCCACTGACAAAGACCAGCCATAAACGGACGTGTGCGCCGTGGTCGCTGTATGGCGCCGGGGCCTGGCTGCAGCCCTGATGAAGTTGGCTAAAGCCGAGTTTGCCCGACGAGGAATGAGTTTTGCCGTGCTACACGCAACCAAGGCCGGCAAACCGGTGTATGAAGGACTGGGCTGGGCGGCTACTTCTGAAATGGCGAAAAGCGTTCCGTGATTTGACCTCTTGTCCCTGCAGACGGGTCCCTGCTTTCAGCCGTTGATGAAAGGCTGCTTCGAGTCCTCTGCCGCAGCGCCAATCCGTCGTCGACTAGAATCCATGCATCAGCCCCAATCATGGAGAACCCGGATGATCAGCAAAAACACGATTTGCCTCTGGTACGACGGCACCGCCCTGGAGGCCGCGACCTTTTACGCCGAGATCTTCCCGGGTAGCGCGGTGAGCGCTGTCCACCGCGCACCTGGCGACTACCCCGCGGGCAAGCAGGGCGATGTCCTGACCGTCGAGTTCACGGTGCTCGGCATCCCTTGTCTCGGCCTGAACGGTGGGCCGGCGTTCAAGCATACCGAGGCGTTCTCGTTCCAGGTGGCAACCGACGACCAGGCCGAAACGGACCGTCTGTGGAACGCGATTGTCAGCAACGGCGGCCAGGAAAGTGCCTGCGGCTGGTGCCGGGACAAGTGGGGACTGTCATGGCAGATCACGCCACGGGCATTGATGGCCGCGATCTCCCATCCTGATAGAGCGGCCGCCAAGCGGGCGTTCGACGCCATGATGGGCATGAGAAAGATCGACATCGCGGCGATCGAAGCAGCGCTGAAGGGTTAGCCCACCGTTTGCGACCGGGGGTTTGGATAGGGCAGCAATCCGGCCTATGCTGAACGCTCCTGCCCCGTCTGGAGACTGCCATGAGTGTCCTTCGCATCGTCGCCAACCTGCGCAGCCACCACCCCGACGAGGTCGCCCGCTTTTATCGCGAGCTGTTCGATCTCGTGCCGGTGATGGACCACGGCTGGATCATCACCCTGGCCTCCGGCAGCCATGCCCTCGCACAATTGAGCATTGCCAGCGAAGGTGGCTCCGGCACGCCGGTGCCGGACCTGTCCATCGAGGTGGACAACCTTGACGAGGTATTCGAGCGCGCGCAACGGGCCGACTACGACATCGCCTACCCGCTAACCCTCGAACCCTGGGGCGTGCGGCGCTTCTTCGTGTGTGATCCGCTGGGCACCCTGGTCAATGTGCTGCAGCACAGCGACTGAACTTCATAACATCCGACGCAGCACCGAACGTCCTCGAAGCTGGTGCTGCAGCACAGCAGCCAGGTGCAACGCCACCAGCGCGGCCAGCAGGGTGCAGAGCAGATGATGCAGATGTTTAACCTCTGCCAGGGCTGGCAGGGAGTGAAGCAACTGCGGCAAGGGCATGATCCCAAGTAACAGCACCGGATGATTCATCATCACCACGCCGCTCAGCAATACGCCGCTCACGCTGAGATAGATCAGGCTGTGGGTCAGCTTGGCAATGCTTTTCTGCAGATCCCTGGTGCCCGGCGATGGTTCGGGCGACGCGCTCAAGTACAGCCACAAGCGCCAGGCAAAGAGCGGAATGAACAGCGAGGTGACTTGCGGATTGACGCTTTCTACCCATTGGCGAACGGGATGATTGACGGGAAGCAAGGTCACCCCGAAGCCGCTCAGTGTGGCCCAGAGGATCACCAGCGCGGAGATCCAGTGCAAGTAGATACGGGCAGTCGTATAGGGCCTGGGCGGTGATTGCAAGACGGGGTGGACCATAAAATCGCGCGGAAACCATGAGTAAGAAGGATTTACATTTAGATTTGCGTCGCAACGGTACTACCAGGCTCTCCGCACTGCAAGCACTTGGCCACCTCTCGCGCGCCCATCGACGTGTGCTTCTGTCGCTTGCTCAGGGGGTGAATCGGCTACCCTCTAGCCCATAGGATCGTCAGGATCCAGCCTCCTCTCTCAAATTCGCTCCGGAAAATGGACCATGACCTCATCAACCTCTGCGAGCGATCCCACTACGGTAAAGCTGCTCAAGGATGTGCGGGCGTGCGAAATATGCGCCGAGTTCCTCCCCTTGGGGCCGCGCCCGGTCTTGCAAATGCAGGGCAGTGCGAAGATTTTGATCGCCGGGCAGGCTTCCGGAAGCAAGGTGCACAAGACCGGCATTCCCTTTGACGACCCCAGCGGAGATCGTCTGCGGGACTGGATGGGGATCGACAAGGCAACCTTCTACGATGAAACGCGAATTGCCATCTTGCCGATGGGCTTCTGCTATCCGGGCAAGGGCAAATCCGGCGACTTGCCGCCGCGTCCGGAATGCGCGGCGACCTGGCGTGCGAAGTTGCTGGCCCGCCTGCCGGACATCCAGTTGACGCTGGCCATCGGGCAGTACGCGCAAAACTGGCATCTGCGCGACAGCGCCAAAGCGAGCCTTGCCGAGACAGTGCAGGCGTGGCAGGAATATTGGCCAAACGTACTCCCCCTGCCCCATCCGAGCCCGCGCAATAACATCTGGCTGAAGCGCAATGCCTGGTTTGAAACGCAGGTGCTGCCGGCATTGCGAGCACGGGTCGAGAGGATTCTGTCGTCATAGTGTCGGGCCCAAGGTTGAAGACCGCTGTGTCAATCACGCTGATCGTGAGCAGGATGGGCTCACCTATCAGTAAAGGAATCCCCCTCGCCACAATCGGTAATAATCCCGACCTTGTCGCTGTACGGCCTGAGCACTAGTCTTCGTTGGTCGCCGCCTATTCGGCGACCGGGCTTGGAAACCCGAAGACATAGCGCACAGGCGCCAACCAGTTACAATTGCAGGCGTTTTTTCGTCCGCAACTTTGTCAATGGCGGCTGTGCGCGGGAGGATTTCGGTCCTGCCGGGTCCTATGTCCCCGGTTTCCAACCTGCGTACAGCTGCCACCCCTTCGCTTGGAACGAACGTGGCAGCTCTCACTTAGACGTAGGAGCTATGCAGATGCACGTACTTGCTTCGCTCGACCTTCACTTCTCGGACACCTGCGTAATCGCTGGAAGTGCCCAATGAACGACCATCCCCCCATCAAGACCCTCGGCGTCATTACCTTTGCTTCCTGCGGCGCGGGTGACCAGCAGTTGTTCCGGGTCAACGCCGATGTCCCGATCAAGGACGCCATGGAGCACGCCTCCAACCTGTTTTACTGCGCCAAGCACCTGGCCCTGGACGCTGCCATGGAAGCGGATGGAGAGCGTTATGCCTGGGCCTCCCACTACCTTTGCGAAATGGGCAAAGCGGTGGTCGATGATCTGAACCAGAGAATGTTGTCTGGCCAAAAGTCCTAGGCTGGGAGGGCATTACCGGCCAGTCGCAATTGCCGCTCCACACAAAACTGTTTTTGTAGGAGCAAGCTTGCTCGCGATGGACGTCAACGATGACGCGGGATGTCTGATGCACTGCGGCATTTCACGCTCATCGCGAGCAAGACTGATCCTGCATAGCAATAACGGAAAACGAATCCATTGATTCCTCTCCAACGGCCGCAATCGGCCAGCAACCTTCCAGCCCCGTCAGCTATCGACTGACGATTGCGCCCCTTTCAGTTTCCGTTCAAGCCGCTGTCGCGGGTCAGAAGGCGGCGCTTCCAGTGAGCTTCCTTCTGCATCATTTCTTCCTTACCTGTGTGCTTGTCAGCAATTTCGAGGATGCTGAAAGCCTGGGCAGATGGCGAACGGCAGCTTGATGACCGTCCGTAGCCCCGGACGAACGTCAACTCATGCTTCGCTATGCTTAACACACCGCAGGAACGGTTGAATGCAGTCCTGACAGCATGAGCGCCAGGAGCAAAGGTAGGGAGATGAGGCTGCCATTTGAATAGAGTATCGAATGATGAAAATGCTACTGATGGTCGAGTTCCCGAATGAACCCTTCAACGCTCTCGTCAGATCCGGGAAGATTGGCGAAATCATGGGGCGTATCCTGGAGAGCATCAAACCGGAGACTGCCTACTTCACCGAGCAGGAGGGAATGCGCGGCGGGATTTTCCTGATCAACGTACAAGACTCATCTGAAATCCCCAGTTTTGCAGAACCTTTCTTTCTCAACTTCGAGGCGACCTGCAAGTTCCGCCTTGCCATGAATCCGCAGGACCTGCAAAGAGCCGGTCTGGACGCGCTCGGAAAAACATGGGGGTGAGGGCGATCAGCACGGGGCGGTTTACACGCCCCAAATCCTACTCTGTCTTGGCGCAATCAAGTCGCGACGAGCAATCGGGGACAGACCACGATATTGATGCTGCTGGCCGCCCGTCTGCCTGTCACGACGGGCGGGAGTCGACCCAAAGTGCCGTTCGCGGTCGGCAGCAATCGGCCAGGAGCCGACATATGGGAGCTTCAATTATTCAGTCGATGAACGGCCGATGTAAACTAGAAAGCTGCCGTTGACGATCAAGTTAACCGGCGCGCCGCCACCGACTCTTGACAAGTTAATGGCATGAATTGGCGCGTCCGGTTGAACGAGTGATTAGGGTGCACTTGGCACGCCTCGCACCGTTGCTACTTCGCTCCTTCCGCCGGCAATGCTTGTTTCAGCTGTGCGATCGTCCGTTTGATTGCGTCCTGGCCGGCGGCCTGATCCTTGCGCGCGGCCGTGGCCAAGTTGAACCCGTGACCGGCGCCGTCGTACTCATGCAGCGTCAGCATGGGTGGGGAAACTGCCTTGGCAGCGTTGGCGAGTTGGCGCGCCATTTCGATTCGGCAGCAATCCTTGTAGGTGTCTGCCGTACCGGCAAACATTTGCACTGGAACCTTGATCTTGGCGACAAAGTCGGCCGGGGCCTTGATGAACGCGGTGTACGGATAGCCTACAACGACCGCTGCGACGAGCTCTGGCATCCGTGCCGCGTAGGTCAGCGCGGTCGCTCCTCCGAGCGAA
>JACXTT010000390.1_pt1 | contig 73488 bp, 58 predicted proteins | sample 9270951 | NCBI WGS metagenome assembly JACXTT01 (sample SAMN15532306, study PRJNA645909) | rock metagenome | isolation source: weathered quartz diorite | place: Puerto Rico | collected 2017-06-21
GGACAACTTTGGTCTTGAATTCCGCGGTAAATTTACGTCTGCTTTGCTTGCTCATAATGGTAAATTAAGATTTTATTTTTTTATCTTAACTACCTGTCCTGTTTTCGGGGATCATTATATTAAAACAATTTACTTTTATATCCGCATTCATTTTTTTTATCTCTTTCAGTAGAAACGGATTTAGATAGCATTTTTCTTCAAACTCAATCATGTAGTCTCTATCATTGGAAACAATCCATATATCTTTTAATTCTGGTATTTTGGTTAGCAATTGTTCCCAAGATAATTGGTCTCCAAGAGGGTCCCCTTTTTTACCAGGAGGGTTCCCGAACTCTTTTCTATGACGCGCCCGGGTCTTTTGGTCTTCGCTTGAATCTTCTGATTTATCAAATATTCTTTGAAGTACAATCGAAACCTCATCCGCATTTATACAAACGCTTTCTATAAGCTTGCTTATAATTTTTCTTAGTTCCTTTTTATGCTCATTAGTTTCCTTTTCGATTTTTTCTGTTTTAAGGTTCCAATCTTTCAATTCCTTATCGCTTACTGGTTTGAGGTGCTCTGGCAAAGTTATTTTAGCAATAGAAAATTTGGTTATGTACGAATTGCATGTGCTTTGAAAAACATCAAGTTTATTTCTATTAACTTCATTTTCTATTTGTCTCGTAACGAAAATATCGTCTTTAATTTCCTCAATAGATTTAAGTAGAGTCTTAAATTGAGAGGAATTAGTATCGTAAAATCTCAAATAAATATTTGCATCAATAAATAATATTTTTTCCATATGGGCTCTTTTTTTAGAAATAGTAAATTTTTGTTTATCTATTACGAATTGTTCTTGAAGAGCTAATCCCTATAATAGATTATTCCAATTGGAAATACAAAAGTAGGTATTGCTAGTCTTGCAAATTCCATTTACTTTCAACTATGGGTAAGGTTGTAATCACGTTGCTACTCTTCGGCCATTAGCTTAATTAATGCTTAGGGTTTGCAGTATTTGTTTAATTCCCTCACCAACTGATAAACTGTAGTACAAGGACAATGGACGCCATAATCCTGCCTGCCACTATAAGCGGCATGAAGCGCTTCCGCCCTTTTTATTGCTTGGCGCTGCGCGGCACTGTCAGTACCGCCCATACGCTTATAATGCTCCTGACAAAACTCTTTGGTCTTGGCTTCACTGCCAAAACTTTTAAGCTGCCAATGCCTCTTTAAGATAGGGTAAAGCTCGTGTCTTGTGAGACCAGCATCGAGTGCCTGATAATGCAGCACAAACCACAGTTCGAACGCGTCATTGGACCAGGCTGTTTTTAGCCCGTTTTGCTCAGCCTTCAGTATGGCCCTGTTAAAGTCTGCAGGTTGCGTTGCAGCTTCGTCTGATTTTACATCAAAATCGAATATGCACCAAATTTCACGCTCAGCATATTTAGGATCTCCTCTTAATTCTATTGCGTAGTCCACTAATGCAGTCTTGGAACCACAACCCCCTTCGATCAAAATCATCTTGGTAGGTACCGGGAAATCTTCAAAATAGCCAGGTTCTGTATTTTCCCCTTCGCAAACCAGGAGGAATAGCTTGTTCTTATCAAGGATCTCCTCCTTATAGGGATTGCTGTCTTTTTCAATTCCAAGACTTTTCAGATATTCTTCGTTCGCACGGGCCTTGCTCGGCTTTCGGTAATCCCTCATTTGCCGGGGTTTTGCATTTGGATGTGATCGAGCGCGTCCAAAAAGGGCACCGCACTATAAGTACCATTTAAATACTCTTTCTCATAAGAAGAATCTTTTCGAACGCCTTTAAATTCGATTAGGGTAGTGAGTTCGCTGATCCCGTATCGATCTTTATTAAGCAGACTGATCTGATCTCGGCGAAGGTCAGCCCGCCGTAATAGGCCTGTGTCATGCGTTGCGAAGATGAATTGCGCATTCTTAGGATTTGTCGATTCATTATTAAACAGACTGACAATCTTTAACGTAAGATTAGGATGTAATCTGGCCTCCAGTTCATCAAGAACCAATGTCTTACCATGACGCAATGCATCCAGCACCACCGCACCCAAGCTTAAGAGTTTGATAGAACCTGATGATTCCCATTTTTCAAAAGAAACAGACAGTTGGGTTACGAGACTGCCATCATCATCAAAAATAGGGTGAACAGAAAATACATCCTTTTCTTTTTTTCCGCCAGAATGGGGAATATCTTTCAATTCTATGTTCTCAATGCCGGTATCTGCGGCCCTCAACCATTGTTTTAAAGCTTCTCTTTCCTGCTCTGTACCATTGTTCAATACTTGGTATGCAAACCCAGCTTCAATGTTTGACTGATAAAGTCCATTGATCACCCAGGTGTCGCGGATTTCATTTCTGATCAGTCCGGCAAGGCGGTTACCGGCCAGCGCTGCAGCTGTAATAAAAAGGGAATCCCGCCGATATAGCTCGTTGCTCTGACTGATGGTCCCATTCCTGAATTCCTCTAAACTACTTTCGAAATGGTCCGAATTTATTTTCAGTTCCGTCTTATTTCGAAAAAACAGTTCTTTTTCTTCTTCATCCCCAGTATGGAATAACCATTCACAGTTCACGGCATCTTTTAGGATTTCAAACCCATAGCGGAAAGTTTCTCCATTCTTTAAAAAGATATATTGGAAGAAAATCGGTTGATCATCCCAATCGCTGATTAGTTGAAACCGTTCGTTCCATATCCGGTGGGTTATCTCTTCATCAATGACCGATCGGTTGACCATGAGGTTAAATGCGCCAATTGCCTTAATAAAGTTACTTTTTCCGCTAGCGTTTGATCCGTATATGGCCTTAGTCCTGAGTAAACGAAAGCCGCTCTCCACAAACACATTTTTCTCATCCAGACCATGATCATTGGGCCTTTTTGGAGAAGCCCGCATAGCAAATTTCTGAATGTCACGAAATGACCTGAAATTGCCTATCTGAAATTCTATAAACATGGCATAAAGATAGTAAAATAAAATTGTGGAAATTTCACAATTTTATACCATCTCCCATAAAGCATTGATTTTAAATAACCAAGTTCGAAATTTGTCCCTTTCTCTCCGCAAATTTTAAGAAATGCTTTCAGATTCATTAATTCTGAAGGCATTTTCTATTTAATATTCTATTCTCTAGTGGGCGGAAGATTGGGAGCTTCCCGCTCCCCCACAGACCCGGACGAGTAGATTTCCTACATCCGGTTCCTCCATTTATGGCTTCGCTATTCATTGAAAATGGCTATATACTGGCGATGTTGTGTAATAAATTCAGATACAATTACCAAATCCTTTAGGAATTCAGAGTCACTCAAAAAGTTAGAAATTTCTGTCACAAGGCCCGCTGAAAGGGACAAGTAGCCGATAAGATAGCTTGTCCCTTTTTTCTTTTCAGGCGGAGTGCCTGAACTTGTGGCGATTAGCTCAAAGATGAAGTTTACTTTTTCGGTTCGAAATAACTGCGTTTGAAGATTATAGTAAACACCTTCAGGAAATACCAGTTTTTGCAGGTCGCTTTTTAAGCTGCACATCGCCGGAAACCCATACAGTAGCGAGTTTGCGGCTAAGGGTGATGGCGTTTTCGAGGAAAACCGGCAGGTTCGAAATACTCATTGCTCCAGGTCCAAAAAGAACTTTATACTACCTGTAAAAAAAAGAATATTTACGAAGGAAATCAAACTTTTAGTTCGAACATTATCCCCTTCAGCCTCCTGGGCCGCCTTCTTTATCATGAGCTTGAAATTCGCTCTTATACTTATGTAGAAAACATTTATTGTTCCCACATCTCCATCTCCTAAGCCATCTCTTCCGGTAGGCAGTTCATCATGTTGCGCATTGTCCCGGCATTCATTGGAACGTAATAGCTCACTAAAAACTTGTTTATGGTGTGTGCTTTTGCTGATACAATGAGGGTCTTATCCCTACAAATAAACCATCATTGTAACTTCTTACAGTAGGAAAAATTCTATAATAAATTTAAATAATAATTGAGGCATTTAATTATATTGTTGTTTTACGTGTGTTCATATATGTTTATAAATTATATCCATTTTTTTCGACTTTTAGAATAGTACTATTTTAGAGATTGCTTCGTTTAAGATGGCATTGCCCTTTACCCTGAATAAAAAGATGTCCATGAAAAACCTGTACGCTTTCTTTCGCCCCCTTGTCAAAACATGCCTATACTCCGGGGCAGTTTTCCTCACGCTCTCTGCCAATGCGCAAAGTTATTACCCTGCGGGTCTTGGTAACGGGGATCTTCAACTGTGGTTGACTGCAGCGGATCCTACCACCCTGCTAACCACTGCGGGTACACCCGCTGCCAGTGGAAATTCCATTGCCACCTGGAAAGATAAGAGCGGAAGGGGAGCAGATGCCAGTCAACCCTACGACAGCATACAGCCGGCATACCAGGCCAATCTGCTCAATGGATTTGGCGCTGTCATATTTCAGAACAATACCCAGTACATGACGGGCCCGACCGGGGCCTACCAAACCGTTGTCTGCACCCGGGCCATGCTCGGGACCAGCTACCAATACCTGTTCTCTTCGCCGGCGAACACAGACTTCAGCGTCCGGTTTTACGAGGCGATAAATTACGTGTATTATGCCCATGGCCCTAATTCAAATGACTGGTGCTATGAGACTACGACCTACCCATACCCCTTGTGGTTAAATGGCGTGCAAAACCTGTACTGCCCTACGGCCACTCATATCCTGGTAGATGAAGCCCAGGGCGCCACCAACGACACTTATTCGATCAGTAATACCTTTTCGAACAGGGGAATGTATAACAATGATCCGGTGTACGAGCTGATGGTCTATAATGGCACTCCCAACAACACACAAAGAGTATTACTGGAAAATTACCAGGCCTCGGAATGGGGATTGACCGGGTACCTTCCCACCAGCGGGTATACGGTATTTACCCCACCGACAAGCACCACCTACAATAAAAACCTGGTAGGTATTGGTAACAGCGGCAGCGATAATTTCCTGGGGGATGTGCCCGGCTCTACAGACGGGCTTGGGTTTAGCAGTGGTTCTACCGGATCGGATTTCCTGGGATCTCCCGGGTATGTCATGGCAGCACACAATGCCCAGAAAAATACGGTCAACTACAACCCAACCCTGGGTAATGTGCCCCCCGGTACGTATGTGTGGAACAGGTCCTGGTATGTGCAGCTGTCCGGCGGTAACAGCCCCGGAAATATCAAACTGACGTTCAATTTTAATGATTACAACGGCACCACTCCGAATCCTGCCGATTATTTCAAACTCATGTATAACTCAAGTGACGGAACATTCGGGTCCGGATCGAATATACTGGTGTCCGCTGTTTCAACTAATGTCTCCGGCAATTTGGTCACATTTTTGGTAAATGCCGCCAACCTGTCCAATGGGTACTATACCATCATCTATAATCCTCTCACCCTCCTTCCCATCACGCTGGAGCATTTTTCGGTGACGAAGCTGTCGCCTGGCGCCGCTCTGGCGAAGTGGACCGTTGGCCGGGGATTCGGTCGGGGCCATTTCGACCTTCAGCACTCCGCTGACGGCCTCCAATTTACTTCGATAGGTACCGTGGCTGCCGCCGATAACAACTCCTCCGCTGATAATTATAGTTACACAGATAATGCGCCTTTCCAGGGCATCAATTACTACCGGCTTGCGATGGTCGACGCTGTGGGCAACATCTCGTACTCACCGGTTGACATGCTGACATTCGGCGAAACTACCCACCCGGTGAGCCTTTATCCTATCCCAGCGAAGGATATCCTGCATATCAGTGCACCAGGCACCAGTGAAGCCAGGAATATCGATCTTGTTTCAGTCATTGGACAGGTGCTGGAGAGCTACTCCGTTTCTAAGCTCGACGGGGCAAACCTGCCAGTCAGCAGGCTTCCCGCCGGATCGTATTTTGTCCGTATCCGGGGCGGGGGGCAGTCCGTGGTGCTGCCATTCTTAAAACAATAGCCTTCTACGGCTTGAATGTCATTCCGTCACCAGTCCGAGCTTTGGTTTTACCCATTCAGCAAAACGAAGGATAGAGTCGTCCGATTCCGGGGCCCGGCCGGCAGCCATTTGGAAAGTATGTTGCATAGAGGGAAAAATATCAAGACGCACCTCAACGCCGGCTTCCCTGGCACGCTCCGCCAACCGGCGACTGTCATCCAAAAGTACTTCATCACCGCCCACGTGCATATAAACCGGTGGAAGGCCTTTCAGGTCAGCATACAGCAGGTTCGCATAAGGGTCCCGGGGATTGCCGTTTTCTCCGGGAAACATACCTGGAAGGGATCAGTTACCAGTTCTAAAAGCTGTTTCCGAAATGCGCCACCGGCTTCCCCGCCATCTGCTCTACCAGCGAATAAATATCTGCCGGCTTCATCCCCTGCCCACGCAGGTATTGTATAGATGTAGCACCTGCGGATTTAGACAGTTTGCTGCCTTCCGGCGATGCCAGTAGCGGGTGATGATAAAACGTACCATCGGTAAACGCATCCCGCTGCAGCACCATAGCCAGGTAATGCTGGGCCAGGGTGGAAGGCCAGAGATCTTCTCCCCTTACGATAAGATCTATCCCGTAATGCAGATCGTCCAGCAGGGATGTCAGCTGGTAAGCGGGAAAGCCGTCTTTCTTTTTTACGATAAAGTCCTGCATGGAAGCGGGCAGGCTGGCGCTGATGCCCGGTCCCTGTATGGTTTTAACCGATAGCGTTTGCGCGGCGCTGGTCCGCAGGCGCCAGCTGGCATTTGCGGTATTCAGCGGGATGCCTTTATCACGGCAGGTACCGGGATAAGCGCCATCGGGGTTATCTCTTAACACCTCGGTGCGGGAGCAGGTGCAGGCAAACACCTTGCCCTGCTGTTTTAATTCCTGCAGTGCTTTCCCGTAAAGGTCCATACGATGCAGTTGTGACCATGCGGTTTCAAACTCCCGGAAGTTGGCCGGTCCTTCATTCCACGGAATTTCCAGGTAGTTCAATGTGTCGAAAACGTCCTGCACGTAGGCATTGTCAACCCTGTCCCTGTCGAGATCATCAATGCGAAGCAGGATGCCTGCGCCTGTTTTCCGCGCCAGCGCTGCAGTAATGGCAAACGACAGCACATTGCCCAGGTGCAAAAAGCCGCTGGGCGTGGGCGCAATCCTGGTTTTTTTAAATCGGGGTGTTGCAATCATTCGCTTACATAAAGCCGGTCTAACCAGTACCGGGCTTTCGCCGGCAAAATTCATCTTTTTCTGCCGTTTGTTCCTATATTTAAGCCATCCAAAATTACTAAAACCGCGTTATTATATATGCCTATAAGAAAAGCTGAACTTGCCGATAGCGGCGCTATAGAAAAGCTGTTGGATCAGTTGGACTACCCGGGTACCCACGACTTCCTGCTTCGGAAAATGGAAATTGTCATTAATAACCCGCTGGAAGAATTGCTGGTTTATGAGCAGGATGGAAAGGTCATTGCGTTTATAGTACTCGAGTTTTTACCTCAATTAGGTTTAAAAGGAGATATTGCCAGAATCGGCTATTTCGCTGTTGACAAGAGCAGCAGGAGTAAGGGAATAGGCCGTGAAATGGAAGCGTATTGTGAGCGGCTGGCAATTGAAAAAGAATGCGACCGTATAGAAGTACATTGTCATGAAAGGAGAAAAGATGCACACCAGTTTTATTACCGGCAAGGCTATTTTGAATCCCCCAAATACCTGGTGAAATCGTTGACGCAGTTTTACCGTTAAGCCGGCGCAGCTACGCGGTCATTAACGCAAAAAGACCTTTTTGGCGTTATTGTTCTTTACGGTTCGGCCGTCCCTTACCCGTGCCGATAAGCTCCAATAAACTCTGTTGTATATACTGGCTCCAGGCGTTTGAACAAATATCGAAACATTCATATTCGGGAACCAACCCCAGGTGTGTGAAGCGAATTTGCGTTTTGCTACCCAGCTCAGCGATGTCGAAGCTGATTTTTGTCCCCTTCCATTCGCTTTTATCCCTGGTAAAATTGAAATAATTGTCCAAAACCCGCCATACAACTTTTTTGCCGGGAACGACTTCTATCAACTTCATCCTGCACTTATGAATGTCTTTGTAATGATAGGCAAACTCATCATTGAGTTTTTCTGTGTCACCTTCGATTTCTTCAGACCACCATCCGCGAACATTATTGATGGCATTGAATACTTCTTCCGGGGTTTGGTCTACCAACAGGGTAGTCGTAAAATCTGTTATAGTCATTTTTCTTATAGTTTTTGATTGTAGCCTTAGCTATTAATATATCGATAGCAACGAAGCAAAGCTACGCTCTTAGCCCGGCAATAACAGGGTGTGAAACAGACATTAAGCAGGGCTGATTTGGACCGGCAACGCAATCAATAAACAAAAAAGGGCCGAAACCATATACGCGCTAACTTGCAGGCAAACAATACTTCTTTCCGATGCAAATCCTGCCACATCCTGCTTTGGCACAGCTTGTGCGGCACTACCTGCTGCTGGAAGGCCACCAACCTGCTGCGTGGGCCCACCGGTTGTTTTCAGATGGCAATACCGGGTTGGTGTTTAACCTGGCCAATGCAGCTTTGAATACGGCGGATAACAGCCTTTCCCTGTATTCCAGCTGGTTATACGGGCAGATAAATACATACCATGACCTTTCCCTCACCGGTAATATCAATTGGATTGTGGTAGTATTCCAGCCTTATGGTGCTTATAATTTATGGGGAGTGCCGGCAACGGAATGGTACAATTGTTTTTTCCCCGCGCGGGAAGTATTAGGCCCTCACATTAACGCCATCACAGCTACGTTATTGAGAACGACCCATATAAGCGAACGAATCCGCGTGCTGAATGCCTTCCTGTTGCAACAATTGCATAAGAGCATACGCCCGGACCCCATAGTTGTGCAGGCCGTACAACAAATTACGGCGCATGAAGGCTGCCTGCCGGTTCAATTCTTGTTGAAAAGCCTGGCAATGAATGAACGTACCCTTGAAAGAAAATTTAAGCTGCATACCGGCATTACCCCCAAACATTTTTCCGGTATCATACGGCTAAACGCCAGCGCCAAAAGAATGCAGCGCATGAAAACAGGGGATCGGCTTACCGGTATTGCTTATGATAGCGGATATTTCGACCAGGCCCATTTTATAAGGGAATTTAAAAACCATACCGGTATTACACCCTGGCAATATCACCGGGAAGTCCGCCCGCTTGCATTAAACTTCCTGCAATTATAACGTTGTCGGTTTTATACAATTTTCACCGGGCAACCCGGCATATTTTTATGGACACAACACCTGGATATGCAACCGATAAAAATAGCTACCGCCCAGTTTGAAAACCATAGCAATGATAAGACCCGCAACCTGCACATTATCCGTACCCTTTCCGAACAGGCAAAATTACAGGGTGCGCAGGTTATCGCCTTTCATGAATGTTCCATTACGGGTTATTCGTTTGCCCGGCGGCTGAACCGGCAACAACTGGCGGCCATTGCTGAATCCATTCCGGAAGGCGAAAGCGTACAGGCATTAATCACGATTGCAAAAGACCTGGATATCGTTATCCTGGCCGGGCTGTTTGAAATAACAAACGAAGGAACCCTGTATAAAGCTCATGTATGCGTGGATAAATCCGGGTTGGTAGCAAAATATCGTAAACTGCACCCCTTTATCAATCCGCATATTACCCCGGGCAATGAGTACATAGTATTCGAGCTGATGGGATGGAAATGCGGAATATTGATCTGTTACGACAATAATATAATTGAAAATGTAAGGGCCACCACCCTGTTAGGCGCCGATATTATTTTTATGCCCCATGTTACCATGTGTACTCCTTCCGCAAGACCGGGAGCCGGCTTTGCAGACCCGGCGCTATGGGTATCCCGGGAAGCGGATCCCACTTCATTACGCGCAGAGTTTGACGGGTTAAAAGGTCGCAGCTGGCTGATGAAATGGCTGCCTGCCCGTGCATATGACAATGGTATTTATGTTGTATTTTCTAACCCTATAGGCATGGATGACGACCAGTTAAAGAACGGTTGCTCCATGATCATCGACCCTTACGGGGATGTGATCGCGGAATGCCGCCATTTAGGTAATGATTTTGCTATTGCTACCCTTATTCCGCAGAAACTAATACGCTCGGGCGGTTACCGGTATAAAAACGCAAGGCGCCCGGGGTTATACGGACAGGTGTTGTCGGCACCCCATGAATCGCTGCAGCAGGTGTCGTGGATGCAGCAGGAACTGGATGGGAACAAGGAGATAAATTTGTAATGCATGGTTAGATCAATTTACTCTTTGTGGCTATTTTTATTGCCTGCGCCTTGGAAGTTACGTGCAGCTTGTGGTAAATATTGGAGATATGTTTTTTTACCGTGTTAAGGCTGAGAAAGAGTTTTTTAGCTATCTGCTTATAGCTGTACCCGTCTATCGTCAGCTTTAGTATTTCCATTTCGCGATCCGACAATGCATATTCATTCTTCTCTTTCTCCTCTTTCTCTATTTTTGGTATTGACGCGCTGAGCAACAGGTCGAGTGTTTTCCTGGCAATTCTCGGGCTCATTGGGGCAATACCCGATTCGGATAGCTGAATAATACAGTCAATGATTAAAGCCACTTTTTCATCTTTTAATATATACCCGTCTGCCCCTGCTTTGATGGCTTCGAATATTTTATCGTCATCGTCAAAAACCGTGAGCATTAAAAAATGCACATGCGGGTATAATATTTTACCGGCATGTACCGCGGCAATACCATCCATGTCGGCCATTTCAACATCCATCAATATAACAGAGGGGTGCTGCTGGAAATTCATTTTTTTCATCTGGTCCAGGAAATCATTTCCGCCCGATGCGGTCATTACAACAGTTAACCGGTCTGAATAATTCAGCCGCTCCGTGAATAACAGGCGGTTTTGCGATTTATCGTCAACTATGGCAACAGGTATCTTCATGACCATTTTAACTGCAAGCTTTCGCTTTTTTTATTGATTAGTCAATACTCCTTTCGGGTTATTTTTATGCAAGGGGCCGGCTGTTTACGCCGGAAAGTTTACTGATGGACACTTTTGTTCCCCTGCCCGGCACCGAATTGATGACCAGGACAGCTCCCGATTCAGCTGCGCGATGCATCATATTTTCCAGGCCGTAATGGCCTTTATAAGTCTTTTCCCGGACAAACCCCTTCCCGTTGTCTTCAATGGTAAACGAAAAGTCTTCCGCCATACCCGAGTGAATGCTAAAACATATTTTTTCGGCCTGGGAATGCCGGATACTGTTTACAATCGCTTCCTGGCAGGTGCGGAAAATATTCAATGCCTCTGTTGGAGAAAAGCTGTAATTTTTCCGGATAGCTTCTGTAATGACCACGTCCATTTTCGGTTTCAGGATGCACTGCGACTGCAAAAATGATTTTAATTTATCGGCCAGTTCATCCAGCATGATGGATTCTTTTTTCATGGCCCAGATGGTTTCGCGCAAATCGGAGACCAGGTTTCTTGCGGTATCATTCACCAGGGCCAGTCTTTTTGTTTCTTCTTCCCTGCTGAATGAGCCCTTCGTTTCTGCCAGCCAGTCTATATTATTGCTGATATAGCTCAGCTGTGAACCAATATTATCATGCAATTCTCTTGAAATCCGTTCACGCTCGCCAACCAGCTGCTGCTGCATTTCCAGCTTTCTCGATTTCAGCTGGTAACGCTGCCATACTACATAATAACTGACCCCGAATATGATGCCCGCAGCAGCTACTACAGAAAGAACAATAAACCACCAGGTTTTCCAAAAGGGTGGTTCTATAATGATCATCAGTTGTTTCCGGAAAACACTGTTTGAAAAAAGTGTAGGACTGCAATTCACTTCAAGCAAATAGCTTCCCGGCTGCAGGGTGTACCGGATGCCGGTGGCCTGGTTAGTGGTTTGCCAGGATTTTTCAAACCCGTTTAAACGGTACCTGTACAGGTATTCATTGGGGGCCAGGAGTCCCGTGGCGGCAATATCAAACAGGATATGGTTCTGGTTATACGAGAGCCTGATTGAGTCGTGGTTCCATGCGCCACCATAGGCATTATACAATGAGTCGTTTACAACAAGGCGGGTGATATTAATCAAAGAAGAATCGCTGGCAGCGGAGAGCTCGGAAGGATTAAAGGCCGTAATCCCGTTTATCCCACCAAAAAACAATTTGCCCGTTGGTGACTTCGTACCGGACCCGGTGTTAAACTCATTTTCCTGCAGCCCCAGCTCCCTGGTATAATTCTTCACCCTCCCCTCCCCGGAAATAAATGAAAGACCAAAATTAGTGCTGGCAAAAAAGTTGGTATTACTGCCATCTGCAGGAAGCAGTTTGTAAATAAAATCACTCAACAACCCGGACAGCCTGGTGATATTACGGAGCAGTTTCCCGGAAGCATCATATATAAAAAGCCCTCTTTCGGTGCCCACCCAAATATTATGCCTGCCATCTTCCGCCATGCAGCGCACCACGTAGTTTTCGGGGATATTTATTTTTTGCAGAGAGCCTGACTGGTCAAGTTTCAGGATTATACCGGACAGCAAGCTTACCCATAACGTTTTATTTGCTGTATAAATGAAACAGGATGCAGTATAGCCGTTGACCTGGGCAGGCTTCAATACCGGGTAAGCATTGATAATGCTGTTCTTTTGAATATGGCAACAGAACACATTTGATTTTGTGCATATAAAGAGGGTGCTGTCATCAATACGCTGCAGGTTGTTTGAATACGAATTTTTAAGTATCTCCGCTTGAAAAGACGAAGTATGGCTTAGATCAACCGGGCTTATCTCCTTTTCCTCCAGGCGAAGCATATACAATCCATGCCCCTGGGTCACAATAAGATAATGATCGTCTGAGCATTTTTCAACTGAAAGGATCATTTTTAAGCCATCACAGGTTAAATGCTTACCCGGTAACGTATTTCCTGATGAATCATACAATTGTATCAGCCCTGCAAATTCGCCCGCCAGTACTATGTTTTTATCCTTATCGTAATAAACAGCGCGGACGAAATTCTCTTTCTCATTCGGGTAGATTAATTGTGCAAAAGGGGTTTCTGCATCCTGTATACGCTTAATGTCTTCATGCGTAAGCAGCCAGATGCGCCGGAACCCGTCTTCATAAACAATCTGGATGTAGCCGGTCTTCAACAAGGGGTCCCTGTTCAATGCAATAATTTCTTTCTGACAGGTACATGATGTATCAAATTCAAAGAGACGATTTTCCACGGAAACGAGCAGGCGGTTATCGGCAGACAGTTCAATGGAGCTTCTGGTTACAGGAAAATCTTCTATACGCCGGTATAAGAATTTTTTTGAAACAACTCCATTGCAAATGTTTAGATAAGCCAGTCCGTCAGGTGAGGCAACAAAAAGCCTGTTATCGTTGCACTCCATTCCAATAATGCCTGCGCCGGGGTAGTCAATACTGTTTGTTTTATGCGTGTTTATATCAATTTGTAATATCCTGTTTGGCGATACGCGCAAAAAAATGAAATGTTGATTTGAAACAATAAGCTTTCTTGCAATGTTGTATCCTTCCGTCCGGAGCATGTCTTCCACGTTGGCCGTTTGCGACGCAGGAAACGGTGCTAAAGCAACACCCTTTTTATCGTAAATGATGATCCCTTTTGTTTCTTCAAAGCACCAAATGCCTTCATTCGTTTGCTTCACGGGCACTAACGCATATCTTGATTTTTTGTGGGCAAGGGGGGAAATGATCTTTTTGAACGAATTGCCTGCAGCATTATACTCCAGCACACCGTTCCTGTACCCGACCAGGATGGTATGATTCCTGCCCTGCAAAAAATATACGGGGTAATTAATCCGGATGGTGTCGCCATCGGCCACCGGTGTAATGCTTTGAAGGGTGTAGCCATTGTATCGCTGAAGCCCGGAGGAGGTGGATACCCAGGTAAAACCCCGGTCGTCTGTAATGATACCCGCAATTGAATTATCCGCCAGCCCCTGCCCGTAGTTGATGGTGTTTACCGGGCATCGTTTTGTTTTTACCAGTGTTCTGTCCTGCGCCTGCGGGCGGGCGTATTGCAGCAATAACCCGCACAGCATGATTGAAAATGGCCACCACTGAAAGCCCCGGTTTCTTTGAACATTTACCATAATAGCTAAAAAATGAATCCCCTGACCTCCTGATCAGGATAATTTTCCGCCTGCCGCTCTATCATAAATTACCCAAAGGGGTTATTGTCTTGTGCAAGGCAGGAAAATAGCTTTGTGTTCTAAACTTATTTTTTAAGACCAACCAAAACATAAAACGTATGAAAAAGACGACTGTTATTTTCCTGGTAATTGCCTGTTGCGCATTAAAAGCAGCGGCACAAAAAGAAACAAAGAACTTCAGTGTAGGCCTGGGCATTGAAGCAGGAGCGCCTACAGGAAATTATTCCAGCATTTATACCTCTTACATGGGCTTAACCATCCGGTTTTCCTATCATGCAGGCCCGGGCTTTGTGACCTTAACCACCGGCGCACTGGGCTTTCCGCCTAAAAAGGTAGCAGGAGAGCCATCAAAATTAGGCCTGCAGCTTCCTGTTTTAGCGGGCTATAAATATATTATCCAACACCATTTTTTTATGATGGGTGAGCTCGGTTTTGCCAGCACAAAAACATATTATGGAAGCCAGGGCAAATTATTATCCGTAAGCCAGGGTTCTTTTATCGCCGCTCCTTCTGTGGGTGTTCAATTCAATGTTTTTGAAATAAGCCTCAGGTATGAAATGGATTTCAAAGATCAGGGAGGTATAATAGGGCCGCGGATTGGTTTCAATTTTTAAGTTCCAAAACAATTTCACAAAGCTGATTCAAATATATTAAAAATTAATAATACAAAAGATTCCTTACCGGCATTTTCACTAAATAATTCCGGCTATGCACATCCCCCTCTTCGTTCGTGAATCGTTTGAAGAGGGGGGATGTGCATAGCCGGAATTATATACTTACAGTTTATTTGGGCGCCATTGATTTGCTGGCAAACTTCTGCAGTATGCCGGGAAGCGCTCCTGCTATTGCCCCGGTTACTGCCGGCGGCAGGCCAAACTTACTCGTGAGGCTGCTCACCAGCCCGCCTTCAATGGCACTGGCGCCTACTCCGCCGCCGGCCACACTGCTTTCCAGTTTTGATACCAGCTCACCAAACAGACCACTCCCGGTAGCGGCAGCCGGCGTTGCCAGGTTGTTGGCAATATGGCTCGCAATTTCATTGTGCACAGCTTCTTCCTGGCCTGCCGGGATAGCGGCTGCCACCTGGGGATTGTTGCCCAGGTGTTCTTTTACTAATTCAAGGATTTGATCAAACATATCATTGGGTTTTTGTTTTTACATATTAAATATACTTAATATCGATTGCTTTATGCCGGAATGCTTCATTTTCTGAAAAAAATTAGCTTACGGTATACGTGGTTGTATCAACCTGTATAATTACGTTGGTGTTTGCAGCCACATAAGTTCCATCGCCCGTCGGTTCTACATGACGCCTGGGCTTTTCGGAGGTATCTATTATTGCGTTCTCAGGATAGGTAATATCGCCGTTTACTACATAGCCGGTGCCGATATCTACTATTTGATTATCCTTATATCCCAGTGATTTTATATACGCGTAGACTTTAGAATCCGGGTTAGCCACAGTAGCAGCTACCGGGTTGTTTGACTGATCTTTTTTACAGCCATCCGTGATAACAATCCCGATAAACAAAAGCAGCAATAGCGCTGGCGCATGTGAGGTGTTTAGTATGGTGAGAATTCAGTTACTCAAATATAACTTTCCATCCCCTGCGTTAAACGTTATGAAATCATTAACGCCAATCAGCGAACGCAATATGAAGTAAGCACTTACAATACAGATTGTATGCAGATAATCCGTGCATCCGGCTTCGCTCTAAAGTGGCCCGGGTGAGATATCGGGCAACCTGGTTCCTAATATCTTTTATCTCAACTTTGCCCGGGAGGAAAGCAGTTACGATGCAGGTAAAGCATTCGCCCTGGCAATATTCCGTCTTCTCCCCTCGCCCGGGTCTAACCCGGGAATCACCTGGGTCATACCTGGGTTTTAGCCTGTTTTTCAGGGTAAAATCCGCGCCAGTGACGGGTTAGATCCAGGCCAGACCCAGGCTTATTATAATTATTTTGCATACTTTAAGCGGAATTGCCGTATGGATAATCGTTTTTGTGTGGTATTGCTGCTGCTGGCCGGGGAAGCCCTATAAAAAAGTGGAGCAAATAGTTCCCGGCGAAGATAAAACAAAATACGGTAGCAGGAGAAAAACAAAACAGGACCGGTACGCACAAATGTCAAATAATACCAATTGATACCAATTAATACCAATAAGTACCAACAAATACCAACAAAACACTGCAAAAACAGAAGACTCAGAAGATTCCTGCTCTTTTACAAACAATTGTTGGTTAGCGTTATACTTCTGTTTAACTTTATAGCAATACCCGCCGCGGGCTACACCGGTCAATAGCAGGTGGCAGGTTTAACCAATTAAATCACCATCAAATGAAAAAAATGTATGGGAACAATCAAAAATGGAATCCTGGGCGGATTCTCGGGTATCGTTGGCCCTGTAGTGGGTGCTAACTGGCGAGGCATCGATTACATGCGTAGTCTGCCCGCTCCAAGAACCACTCCTTCCAGCCCGGGAGAAGATGCGCAAAAGGCGAAGTTTTCACTCACCTCAACATTCCTTCAACCCATGAAGGAGTTGCTGAAAGTTGGATTCAAAAGTTTCGCTGTTAAAAAAACCGGGGCCAATGCAGCTCATTCCTACGCACTAAAAAATGCCGTTGCCGGCACTTACCCCGACATATACATCGTTTGCAACGAAGTACTGGTATGTCGTGGAGATCTGCCCAATGTTAAAGCAGCAGTGGCTGTATCGGATACCACCGACCAGGTTCGCTTTACCTGGACGGACAATTCCGGAATAGGTAAAGCAGGTGCAGCCGACAAAGCCATCCTGGTTGTACTTTGCCATGAACTGGATCATTGTGCATACACGCTTACCGGCGCCCCGCGCAGCGCTGGTACCGATATATTGCATGTACAGGGATTCAGCGGCAAAGAAGTGCAAACCTGGCTCTCGTTTATTTCGAAAGACAATAAAGACATTGCCAGCAGCCTGTTTACCGGGCAGTTTATCATTGCCTGATATTTTCTTACCGAAACCAGGAGTGCCCCTTTACAGGGGCATTTTTATTGCCGGCGCTCTCGTTTACGGAATGGTTAATACGCAAAAACAAGCTATTTTTGCCCCCTCTCAAACAACTCATTGCAGCATGACCGACCGGCTAGAACAACTGGCAGCAACATTAGAAGGAGAATTGCACGTAGATACCACCATGCGTACTCTTTACGCCACCGATGCTTCCGCTTACCGCGAAATGCCGCTGGCGGTAGCCATTCCCGCCTCAACAGGAGACATTAAAAAGCTGATTGCTTTTGCCAATACAGAAAAAACTTCGCTCATTCCCAGGACTGCCGGCACTTCGCTGGCCGGCCAGGTGGTGGGCAATGGTATCATCGTGGATGTTTCAAAACAGTTTACCGGCATACTGGAATTAAATACCGAAGAAAAGTGGGTGAGGGTGCAGCCCGGTGTAATCAGGGATGAACTGAACCTGTTTCTGAAACCGCATGGTTTGTTTTTTGGTCCCGAAACGTCTACCGCCAACCGCGCCATGATTGGCGGTATGGTGGGCAATAATTCCTGCGGGTCCAACTCAGTAGTGTACCGGAGCACCCGCGAGCACCTGCTGGAAATAAAAGCATTGCTGAGCGATGGAACAGAAGCGGAATTTAAAGCACTTAATATTGATGCCTTTCATGCCAAATGCGAAGGAACCGGCACAGAAGCCACTATTTATAAAACAGTCCGCAGCCTGTTAAGCAATTACGACAACCAGGTAGAGATACGAAAAGAATTTCCTAAACAAACTGTAGAAAGAAGGAATACCGGTTATGCCGTAGATGTATTGCTGGAAACCGCTCCTTTTACCGCCGGCGGCCCCGATTTTAATTTCTGCAAGCTGATTGCCGGTTCTGAAGGAACGCTGGCATTTATAACTGAAATAAAACTGAATGTAGTACCATTGCCGCCAAAGGAAACCGGTTTGCTCTGCGTTCATTTTAATAGCATTGATGAATCGCTGCGCGCCAATCTTATTGCACTGCAATATAATCCCAGCGCCAGTGAACTGATTGACCATTATATACTCGAATGTACCAAGGGCAATATTGAACAAAGCAAGAACCGTTTTTTTGTACAGGGCGACCCCGGTGCTATACTGGTTATTGAATTTGCACGGTCCACCCGGGAAGAAATCATTGCCGCTGCAAAGCAGGTAGAGGCGGATATGCGCGTCGCGGGATTGGGTTATCATTTTCCCCTGCTGTTTGGTGCAGACACCAAAAAGATATGGACCCTGCGTAAAGCGGGGCTGGGCCTGCTCAGCAACCTGCCCGGCGATGAAAAAGCTGTACCGGTTATTGAAGATACCGCGGTTGATGTACATGACCTGCCGGCCTATATCCGCGATTTCAACGAAATACTGAAGAAATACAATTTATACTCGGTGCATTATGCGCATGCCGGTTCCGGCGAAATCCACCTGCGCCCTATTATCAACCTCAAGACCAAAGAAGGAAATCAACTGTTTCGCAGCATTGCAGAAGAGATTGCCACGCTGGTAAAAAAATACAATGGCTCCCTGAGCGGTGAGCATGGCGATGGCAGGCTGCGCGGCGAGTTTATTGAACAGATGGTAGGGCCCAAAAACTACCAGCTGCTCAGGGCCATCAAGCAGGCCTGGGACCCTCAGCATATCTTCAATCCCAATAAGATTGTGGATACTCCTCCCATGAATACGATGCTGCGGTATGAACCCGGCCAGCAAACACCTGCTTTTAAAACCCTGTTCCGTTTTTACAACCAGGATATCTTGCAGCACGCCGAGCAATGCAATGGCTCGGGCGATTGCAGGAAAACACATTTATCCGGCGGCACTATGTGCCCTTCTTATATGGCCACGCGCAATGAAAAAGATACCACGCGCGCACGCGCCAATATACTGCGCGAATTTCTTACACATTCCACCAAACCGGACCGGTTTGATCATAAGGAAATATACGAGGTTATGGATCTTTGCCTGAGCTGCAAAGGCTGTAAATCAGAATGCCCGAGCAATGTAGATGTAGCCAAGTTAAAGGCAGAGTTCCTGCAACATTATTATGATGCCAATGGCGTGCCACTACGTTCAAAGCTGATTGCCAATTTTACCCAATCGGCCAGGGTGGGCTCCATGATGCCGGGCTTCTATAATTTTATTACCGGCAATGCGTTTACAGGCAATTTAATCAAACGCTTTTCCGGGTTTGCCACCAAACGCTCCATGCCCAGGCTTTATAAAACAACCTTGCGCAAATGGGCCGGCAAGCGGGCTGCAGCCGGGAAGAACGTATACCTGTTTTGCGATGAGTTTACCAATTACAACGATGTGGAGGTAGGTATAAAAGCGATATTGCTGTTGGAAAAACTGGGGTACGGGGTAATCATACCCCAGCATGAAGAAAGCGGCAGGACCTGGTTATCCAAAGGCCTGGTGCGGGAAGCAAAAAAGGTTGTCAATAAGAATATTGCTTTATTAAGCCCGCTGGTTACCGCGGAAACCCCGTTGATAGGCATTGAGCCTTCCGCCATCCTTACCTTCAGGGATGAGTATGTTGACCTTGCAGACGATGCGCAGTTTGAAAAAGCAAAGGCCTTATCAAAAAATGTGTTCTTAATCGACGAGTTTATTGCCAGAGAAATAGCGAACGGCACTATTTCAAAAGACCGGTTTACAAAAGAAAAAAGAACCATTCAGTTGCACGGGCATTGCCAGCAGAAAGCATTGTCGTCTGTAGCAGCTTCCGTAACCATGCTCAGCTTACCCGAAAATTATACCGTGGAAACCATTCCTTCCGGCTGCTGCGGCATGGCGGGTTCATTCGGTTATGAGAAGGAGCATTATGATTTATCGATGAAGATTGGCGAGATGGTGCTCTTCCCCACCGTACGCAAACAACCGGAAGATGTTATCATTGCCGCCCCGGGCACCAGCTGCCGCCACCAGGTAAAAGACGGTACGGGAAGAAAAGCGCTCCATACGGTGGAAGTACTGTATGAAGCATTGTTACCGTAATTAGCCGGTTAATGACACCCCGTTTGCATCGGTGGTAAGCACATCGCTCATATAATCCAGGAAGGGGCGCATCGCTTTAAACACATCATTTACCTGGCGTAAAAAGCCGGGACTAAGTACTTCTTTATCTGTAAATGCGTGCTTCAATACAAACTGCTTGTACCGCAACAAGTCAATGGCGGGATGGTCTTTGGAATAGCCCCGCGGGGCTGAGCTTACCTGTTCGCCCTTCAACCCGCCAAAGGTTTTTACCAGGGTTTTACCGGCAAGCAGTTTTTTCCAGTCTTTATAATTGAAGTCGATGTCTTCGCGTATCCGTTTCATATCATTGGGCTCCGGCCCCCAGAAACCACCGCCCACAAATGAATTACCGGGTGCAATGTGAAAATAATATCCTCCTCTTAATTTCCTGGTAGCCCGTTTAAAGCCCCCGTTCCAATGGGCATTGTAGGGCGTTTTATCTTTAGAAAAACGTACATCCCGGTATATACGGAATAAACTTTTTTTGCCAGACAGGGTTTCAATTTTATCATGCTTATTCATTTCAAAGAGCAAGGCATCGGCAAAAGCCGCTATATTACTATGCGCTTCAGTATACCTGTCCTTATGCTTATTGAACCAGTCCCGGTTATTGTTCTTGGAAAGTGCTTTTAAGAATTCCAGTGAGCCTTTTTCTATTACAGTTACTGCCATGTTTATACCTTATTGGAGTTTACGAGGCGCAGGCCGCTACTCCCGTGCAATGGTTTTAATTTGAGCGGCTTAAATTACGATTATTTTTTTTCCTGCAGGTGTAAAGAAAGCTTCCGCGGAATATTTCCTATATTGTTCATCTACCAGCTATACCGGGTAGTACTAAAACGACAGGCGCATGAAACCAGGCATCCGCACTCAGCTCTCTTCCATGATGTTTCTTGAATTTTTTATATGGGGAGCATGGTATGTTACGATGAACACTTATCTTGATAAAACACTGCATGCCACCGCCAGCCAGATTGGTACAGCCTACAGCGTTATGGCCATTGCCACCATTATCTCACCGTTTTTTACCGGTATGATTGCCGACCGTTTTTTTGATGCGCAGAAAGTGCTGGGGCTGCTGCACCTGGCCGGGGCCGCTTTATTATATTATTTAACTACTATTACCAATGCAACCTCTTTCTGCTGGGTGTTGTTGCTGTATTCATTGCTTTACGCCCCCACCCTGGCATTAGCCAATTCAGTAGCTTTCCGGCAAATGAATAACCCCAACCGGGAGTTTGCCGCTATCCGTGTATTTGGCACCATCGGGTGGATAGCTACCGGCTGGCTGATTGATAAAGTATTTAAGCTGGGTGCAGGGGAATTGGTGCTTACGTTTAAAATAGCCGCCATCGCTTCTCTGCTGCTGGGCTTACTGGGTTTTACACTTCCCAAAACACCGCCCAGCGCCAAAGGCAGTACTACTACCCTTTCCGGTATTGCGGGAAGCGAAGCTTTTTCCCTTTTTAAAGACAGATCGTTCGTAGTATTCTTTCTTGCCTCGGTGCTGATCTGCATCCCGCTGTCGTTTTATTACAGCTTTACCAATCTTTACCTCACGGAAGCAGGCATGCAAAATGTAACCAGCAATATGACCCTGGGACAGTTTTCGGAAGCTTTCTTTATTTTACTCATCCCCTTTTTCTTTCGCAGGCTGGGGGTAAAATGGATGATTGTGCTGGGCATGATTGCCTGGGCGGTGCGCTTCCTGTTTTTTGCGTATGGTGATGCGGGCGCTCACCTGTGGATGCTGTTTGCCGGTATTATTTTACACGGCATTTGCTTTGACTTTTTCTTTGTTACCGGCCAGGTATATACCGACAGCAAGGCCGGTATTAAAATACAAAGCCAGGCGCAGGGTATGATTACCATGGCCACGTATGGCGTTGGCATGTGGGTGGGTACCCTGCTTTCGGGCTGGGTTACCCAATATTATACCATCGGCCAGTTGCACCAATGGAAGCAGATATGGATAGCGCCTGCAGCCATAGCCGCGGTAGTGCTGGTGCTTTTTGTTCTATTTTTCAAAGAAACAAAGTCAAAACAGGTTACACCGGCCCCTGCCGGGCAACTATAAACTATAAAACAACACATAATTATGACAAGGATAGCCATGCTTGGCTCAGGATTTATAGGAAGGTTTTATGCCGAATCCATCCAGGGGCAAAGAAGCAGAGACAAAATTGTAAGCATTTATTCCCGTCGCGAGGAAAGCGCCAAAAAATTTGCGCAGGATTATAACTGCGAACACTGGACCACCAGCATGGAAGCATCCATTGCTCACCCGGGCGTAGATATTGTATGCATTGCCCTTCCCAATAACCTGCACGAAGCGGCCGTGATGCTTTGCTGTAAATACAAAAAAGCAGTGATCACTACCAAACCGCTGGGCAGGAATGCCACAGAGGCAAAACGTATGCTGGAAGCGGTGGAAGCAGCCGGCATCTTTAACGGTTACCTGGAAGACCTGGTGTATACCCCTAAATTCCTGAAAGCGTACGAGAGCGTAAAAAACGGCGCGCTGGGAAGAATACTCTGGGCCAAGTCAAGAGAAACGCATCCCGGTCCGCACAGCGACTGGTTCTGGGATATAGAACAGGCCGGAGGCGGCTGTATTCTCGACCTTGGCTGTCATTGCGTGGAAATAGCGCGGAGTTTTATCGGCAAGGATATAAAACCGGTGGAAGTAATGTGTTGGGCTGATACGCAGGTAAAACCCATTGATGCGGAAGACCATGCCATTGGGCTGGTAAAATACGAAAATGGCGCTATCGGACAGTTTGAAGTAAGCTGGACCTTTCGCGGCGGTCTTGACCTGCGGGACGAAGTAATGGGTACCGAAGGAACCATCTGGACCAATACTTTCCTGCGCACCGGGCTGGAAATGTTTACTACCGGCAAGGGTGCCGACTATGTAGCGGAGAAAGCTGAAAGCAATACCGGCTGGCTGTTCCCGGTAGGCGACGAACTGAACGAACTGGGCTACAACCACATGTTTGCCGATATGTTCAACGCCATGGAAAAAGGACTGGCGCCACAGGAAACATTTTACGACGGTTACGTGGTCAATGCCATACTGGACGCGGCTTACCGCTCTGCCAAAACGCGGCTCTGGGAGCCCGTCCAACTGGATATATGGCGGGGAAAAACCGGCATCAGCAAAGACAGCCATCTTACTGCCTACGACGAAGATCACTGGCTGGTAAAAGAAGAAATGACCCATTACGGCGCCAGGAAACTGATATTAAAACATAAGCAAACCGGTAAGATCAGCGAGCGGGTGCAGGACAAGTAGCATACAATTTGTTTATAAAAAGATAACGTAATATATACACTGTAATTTCCGGGGATTATTTTATTTCACATGAATTTAATTTCAAGAACCCGGAAAATCAACAAGAGAAGCAGTGTCATTTATCAATACTACAGCGCATCAGAAATTCGTATACCAGTGCCATACGTTTATTGCCGCCTCCTCTGAAGGCGATAAGAGTATCGTGCCGGACGAAAAAACCGAACGCTTCAAGGCAGAGCTGGCCGAGCTGCAGCAACTGGTTGAAACCTATATGACTATTATTTCAAAGCTGCCCCGCCTTTCGGCGGAATATTATACGCTGCAACGGAGTATGAGGGTAAGGCTGCGCAAGATGCAGCTGGTAAAAAGCAAGGCGGTGCCGAATAAACGGCCCTGAATGAATGCTATCCTTTTCCACAGGCATCCCGTCTAATAGCAAGGCTCCTGTATTCCTCCTCCACGAATAATTCCTGTATTTCCCCCCAGCATACACACTAATTGATAGACGGCTGATGCCTCGTTTTCTTCAGCAGCCTGGATTTTGAATAGTATAGTTTATCAGTGCTATTATAATTGAATGAAATTCTGATATGACCGAATTGTTATTTAATAAACATTAAAAAGTGATTAAATGATTACCCTTATGTTACAATCCCTCCATTTAGCAATTCGTTAACATAGCTGCGATAATGTTGCACAAAATAATTCAGCTTATGAGAGAATTAAACAAAAGATTATTAATAGTTGCAATACTATTAGTATCCCTTTTTGCAAAAGGGTTTTCCCAGGATAGAATCATAACCGGGAAAGTACACACAAAAAACGGATTGGGTATTGCCGGTGCTACCATTGAAGCGCCCGCTTCCAAAAGATCCGTTATTACAGACAACGATGGAAGTTTCAGAATCGGTGTTCGCCCTACAGAAAAAACATTGATAGCCAGTTCCGTTGGATTTATTGCAAAGACTTTTGACATTTCTTCCGATTCCGGCCTGGATTTTATGCTGGTCGACGATCCCAAAGTATTATCAGAAATAGTAGTAACGGCCTATGGTATTAAAAAAGAAGCCAAACGCCTGGGGTATTCGGTGCAGGAAGTAAAAGGCGCCGATTTAACCAAGGCGAGAGACGCCAACCCCATCAATTCGCTGGCTGGCAAAGTTGCCGGTTTGTCGGTAGGACCAAGCTCTGAAATGCTGGGCCGCCCTGAAATAGTGCTGCGGGGAAGTAAGGATTTATTATTTGTAGTGGATGGGGTACCGATTAATACCGATACCTGGAATATCAGCCCGGACGATATTGAATCCTATTCCGTATTAAAAGGCGCCAATGCCTCTGCACTGTATGGTTTCAGGGGTATCAATGGCGCTATTGTCATCACTACCAAAAGAGGTTCCAAAGATAAAAGGGGTTGGCAGGTAGATGTAAACAGCAGCACCCTGATTGAAAAAGGTTTTACCGCTATACCCAAAAGCCAGACTGAATACGGACGTGGTACTACATTTGCCTATAGCTACGGCGACCAGTTATATGATAACAAACAACGTTTACCGGAATGGGGCCCGCGTTTTGAAGGCCAGTTGGTAAAACAGTTTGACAGCCCATGGGATCCCGTAGCAGGTATCAGAACCGCTACACCCTGGACGGCCCGCGGCGCCGACAATTTCAATAAGTTTATGGAAGCGGGAGTGATTAATACCAATAATATCTCGTTGTCTACCGCTACAGACAGATCGGATATTAGAATATCTGTATCCAACATGAACCAGAAAGGCACCGCTCCCAATACCAAACTGCATTCATATACTATGGCTCTGAATGCAGGCTACAATATTACGGACAGGTTCAGGATTGAAGCCAGCATGAACCTCAACAAACAATATTCTCCCAATATCCCTGATGCCAACTATGGTCCGAACTCTTATATATACATGTTTAAAGTATATGGTTCCTCAGATTATAATATCGACGATCTGAAAGATATTTATAAAGGGCCCCAGGGTGTTAAAGACCTGATTCCATACGCACAGGAATACGGTCGTGAAAACAGCGCCTGGTTTATTGCCAAAAAATGGTTGCGTTCGCACGACAAAACAGATGTAAACGGTTATGTAAAGGCAAGCTATAAAATCAGCAATGCCCTGACCGTGGCCTTACGTACGCAGATTACTACCTGGACCCAGTTACGTACCGAACAGGTACCTGCCGGTACCAACCTGAATACCTATCTCCCCTGGTATTATTTCGGCTGGTATGGCGATTACCGGGAAGACAGGCGTAACCTGTTCGAAAACAACTCTGACCTGATATTTAATTTCGATAAAAAAATCAGCAAATGGAGTATCTCTGCTCTTGCCGGTGCCAGTGAGCGTTCCTTCTCCTACAATTCACTATGGGGAACCACCAAGGCATTAGCTATCCCCAATGTATATACATTGACGAATTCCCAGCAGCCATATGCTTCATTTACCTGGGGGTCTAAAATGCAGGTTTATAGTGGGTTTTATTCATTTGATATTACTTACGGTAAATACCTCACCCTTTCTCATACCGGCCGGGTAGACAACCTGTCTACCTTACCGACCAAAAATAATACGTTTTATTACCCGTCTGTATCTTTAAGCACGGTGATTAGCGATTATGTAACCCTGCCTTCAGTCATTTCGTTCTTAAAAGTGCGCGGTTCATTTGCCGAAGTAAAAGGCGCTTTAACCTCTCCAACGATAGCTTCTGCTTTCACGCAAGTGAATAACGGAGCAAGCACCAACGGAGGGTTATTGGGGTATGGAACTGACCTTTATAGTTCTTACGACGGACCAAGTTATAAAAATCAAAATTCATACAGCCTGGCGAGTTACTATAATAATTCTCCGTCTGTTAGCTATTCAAATACAATAGCTGATCCTGGTATAAAGCCATTCAAGGTTACCTCGTATGAAGCCGGTGTGGATATAAAATTCCTGAAAAACAGGCTTGGTCTTGACCTCACCTATTTTAGCAGCCAGAACGGCCCGCAGATTTTCTCATTGCCTATTGCCGGATCAACAAGTTATAACTCTGAAAATGTAAATGCTATCACTTCCCAGAAAAAAGGTTTTGAAATTGCGCTTACAGGTTCTCCTTTAAGAAGCGCTCATGGTTTAAACTGGGATGTATCGCTTAATTTTGCTACCTATAAAGAAACGCTGAAAGATATTTATCCCGGCCAGCCGGTAATCGGTTTAAACGGTCATAATTATGCAAAGGGCGAGCGCCTGGATGCTATTTACGGTGCAGGTTTTGTACGGGATGGCAGTGGTAATATCGTATACAGTGGCGGCCTGCCCTTAAGGGCTCCTTCCGACATTGGCAACAATGCCTTCTTAGGATATGCCAATCCTGATTTCACGTTCGGCTTCAACAACAGGTTTTCTTACCACAATTTCAGCTTCAGCTTCCAGGTTGACGGAAGAGTGGGAGGAAAGATTTATGATGAAGTGTACAAAGATGGCATGAATGGCGGTACGGCTATTGAAAGCGCTACCGGTGCCTTTGGAGCTGCCCGCCTGGCGGAATGGCAAACTACCAATAGTGGTGCTGTAGCTCCGTCAAATGTATACCAGGCTGTGGGTAAAATAATCACATCAGGCACCCCAACGTATAGCGGAGGACAGATAAGCAACTTAAAGGACATTACGTTTGCTGACAATAATGTAAAGACAACCGTTCAAAAATTCATTTCTTCCGGTATCGGTAACGTAACGGAATACTGGATGACAGATCGTTCTTTTGCCAAGCTGCGCGAGGTAACGATTGGTTATTCCATACCTGCCAAATACCTGGCAAAGAAAGGATTTATAAAAGCCGCTTCTTTCTCGCTGGTGGGCAGGAACCTCCTGTATTTTGCTAAAAGAAAGGATATAGACCTCGACCAGTTTGCTTCAGGATATAATGATAGTGATTTGTCCTTAAATAACGGTGGTGTGCTGCAAAGTGTAACCGCCCGGAGATTTGGCTTTAACATTAACCTGAGTTTCTAATTTTAAGACTATACTAAAATAATTATATGAAAATTACTTTAACCAACAGCATTGTCGCCCTCCTGCTGATAGCATTCGGGGCCTCCAGCTGCCAGAAAAGCAGTGATTTGCTGGCTAATCCAAACGTGGCGGCGGAAAGCTCTACCATTCCCGCTTCTTTGCTACTCAACCATCTTACCAGCAACCTGATGCGGGAAGAAGAGCCCGTTATTTCAACGGTATACCGTTGGAACCAGAATATAGTATCTAATTATTCATATTACTTTGGCACTAATACCTACAACTGGTCCAATACGAGTCAGACCTATGATATGCTCAGGTATTGTACCAAACTGGAAGAACAGGCTCAAAAACAGTTCGGTAATACTACCAACATATATTTTGCATTGAGCAAATTTTTCAAGGCCTATGCTTTTATCTGGCTCACGCAAAGAGTGGGCGATATTCCAATGACACAAGCCGGCAACCTTAGCATCTTAACGCCTACTTACGACAAGCAGCATGATGTGTATAAGAATTGTCTCGCACTCCTGGATACCGCCAATACTATGCTGGGCAACTTAATTACGGCAGCGAACCCGGGCAGCAAAATAGTAGATGCCGGTGGCGATATATTCGGTTTAACTTATTTGCAATGGCGCAAGGTCATCAATACCTATAAATTGCGTGTGCTGATCAGCCTGAGCAAAAGAGCCGATGACAATGCGGATTTAAATATCAAGACCCAATTTGCAGCTATTATCAGCAACCCCGCCAGCTATCCTATCATGGGCTCCAACAGTGATAATATGATGTACCGCTATACTGCCGTTACCCTATATCCGCCCAACCGAGCAGGTTATGCACCTTATAATAACTGCGAAAACATCAGCCAGACATTCTTTAATGTAACCGCTGCTTACAATGACCCACGTACCTTCGCTTTAACCATTCCATCGCTGCGGCAAATAAAGAATGGCAAACTGGTAAGTGATTTTACGGCTTATGTGGGTGAAAATAATGCCAAATCACAGGGGTTGATGTCCAATTTTTCTGCAGATAGCAATTACTCCTGCCTGAGCTATAACAGGTATATGTCCTCAGCCTCCGGCTCCAACGCAGAACCTTATATCTTAATCGGCTACCCGGAAATGTGTTTCAATATTGCTGAAGCTGCCTACCGGGGATGGATTACCGGCGCAAGCGCTTCTACCTGGTACCTCAATGGTATTAATGCATCCATGAATGTGTATGGACTGACCCAGGGCCAGTCTGTAACCATTACCAATATAGATGGATCAAAAAATATAGGAACAGCTACGATTGATATAGCTTCATTCCTGGCCAATTCCAATGTCGCTTATAACAGCGCTACCGGGTTAACACAAATCCTAACCCAGAAATATGTAGCCTTCTTTATGAATTCCGGTTATGAATCCTATTACAACTGGCGCAGAACGGGTATTCCCACTTTTAGCCAGGGCGATGTAGGTATTGGCACAGCCAGTAACCAAATCCCCCTTCGCTGGCAATACCCCCAGGATGAAATCACCTATAACAGTACAAATTATACTGCCGCGATTAGTTCACAATATGGCGGTACAGATGATGTAAATGCAAAAATGTGGCTGATAAAATAACCCACATCCATACATAATTTAATAAAAGAGGTGGGAAAACAATTTTCCCACCTCTTTTATTATAACACCTTAACAAAACTCTTATATGAAAGCAACTGTTTTATCCCTCCTTTTATTTTTGACAGTACTTGCCGTATACCCGCAAATAGCCGACAGCAGCAGGCGTGAAATAAAATTGCAGGGCGCCATCAATTTCAGGGATATCGGTGGTTATGCCACCAAAGACGGCAGGCATGTTAAATGGGGCAAAATATACCGTTCCGCCGAGCTGAGTCATCTTACACCGGCCGACCTTATCAAACTTCAGCAATTATCCCTTGCCTATGTAGCGGACTTCAGGGGGCCTTATGAAGTAAAAGCAGCCCCGGATAAACTTCCCGCTACCGCCACCCGGATTTCATTGCCCGCAGGAAGCGAACATACCGGCGACAGCAATTATATGAAAACATTGTTGTTGTCGGCAAGGGGCGATTCAGGTTTAATCGCCTTTTACAGTAACATCACTCCTTTTAAAGACCGGTATGCGCCCTTATTTAATGAATTGCTGAAGGCTGATAAAGACAGCGCTCTTTTATTTCATTGTACTGCCGGAAAGGACAGGACGGGGATAGCGGCTGCGCTCATTTTATACGCGCTTGGCGTTGATGAACAGACTATTATTGCAGATTATGTTGCTACGAACTATTACAGGAGAAGTGAAAATGAACGAGCCATAAAAGGCATGGAGCAACTATATAAACTGGACGAGGCTACCGCCCGTAACCTTATGTCGGCCAAAGAAGCCTATATCCGCGCTACCTTTAATACGATCAAATCACAGTATGGTACTATGGATATTTATTTAGAGCAGGTAATGGCCCTTTCAAAAGAAAAGCGTGCAGTTTTACAGCAAAAATACCTTGAATAGCGTTTATCAAAAATGAACGGGTGTAAGACTAACCGGCCCCAGTAATCCCGATGGCATTACATTCCATTTCGAAGCGTCAAAGGGCTGGTAGTTAATATTGACAAAATTGATTTCATGGTATTTGCGCCAGGGTATGCCGTGCTGGTCCATATACCGGATATGGTTAGCCATTAAATTGGTTACTTCAATTTTGATGGTGTTCTTACCAGCCTTTACATATTTGCCCACGCGTGCACTGAATGGAATGCTCCAGAATATGCCGGCGTCCGACCCATTGATATACACCTTTGCACTTTCACATACCCTTCCCAGGTTGAGCAAATATTCGTTTGCCAGTTTAGCGGGGAGATCAAAGGTGGTGGTATATTCGCCGCTGCCTGAAAACGATACGGCTGCTGTATCGGGGCAATCGGTCCATGAGCGCAATGCGGCCAGTTTTTGATCTGCCGGCAATACGGGTCCACCCTTTGTAAAATGCAGGTTCCATTCATTGTTTAATACAACGGGGGAAGTTGCTTCTTCAATATACTTCCATGCCGCAGTTTCATTGTTCGCGGTAGTCGCTTTTAAAAACAGGGCCTCTCCCGGTTGCATTTGTACGTGCACCATGGTTTTGTTTCCTTCCGGGCTTGTGGCAGCCCTGCCATAAGCGCCGCTTTGCGGGTCCATGATTAAAACAGCTGCCACTTTAAGGTTGAGCGGGATACTGGCGTCTATTTGTTTTGCGCTATGATTAACCAGGTAATAGTATTTGCCGCCGGGAATCTGCCGGCGGATAAACTTTAAGCCGGTCTTTACCAGTGCCTCCCCTTCCAGGCCTTTATATTCAAGCGCCTGCTGTAAATCGCCGGCAAGTAACACCTGTCCTTTGCCGGTGTTGCATTGTTTTATGCCATTGCCGTCATCTCTGAAATCAAGCGAAGCCAGTATACTTTTTAACTTTTGCCTCCTGGTTTCCAGGTCATTCAACCCTGGTACGTCTTCCGGTAATTGCTGGAAGATGATGGTGGCACCGTCTTTGGCCAGTTGAATCACTTTATCCAACACCGGCAGGGGCATATACCGGCATTGTGGTATTACCAGGGCTTTGCGGCTTTGAGCATTTGCCGCAGTAATGACCTGGCCATCAACAGTCCTGCACTGCTCTATCATTTTATCTGATATAAAATCATAGCTATAGCCTGCGTCCTTCAATTGAACGGCCGATTTATAAAAAGCGGTAGGGCGCAGCCATTCATTGATACCGTGTATGGCCAATGGCATATCCGTACCCTTATTGTTGCTCCAGGCATCATACACGGGCCAGTAAATAAGCAGTTCATTGTCTGAATTGCCGGATTGCAGCACCGACTGGCAGCGGGTAATATATGTGGTGAGCCCGCTTAAATGTGTCCAGAAACTGTTGGACGGTACAAAATTGGTAGAGGCATAAAAAAGCCATCCCGGAAAGGCTATATCTTCCGGCGAATAGGTGGTGCCGTGAAAAAACACATGGTTCACGCCCGACAGGAATACCTGCTCCAGCTCGGGCTTGCACTGCGATAAGGAGCCCCTGAAATGTTCGGCAAGCCAGGTAAAGGTTTCAGAACTGGTATAAGTTCTGCCATTAACATGCGCTGCGGAAGAAGCAAACCTGAGCATGACCGGGTCGGGGTCTACGTTGCGCACATCAGCACTGTCGCGGCGCAGGCCAGGTATATCAAATTTACTGGAGCCAAAGGTTTCGCATTCCGGTATATCTACCGCGCCATACAGGTCCAGCAAATTGCCGGGTGAACCGTGGCTCTGGTTGCGGGCTACGCTTTGATAATGGTGCGCCCAGTTGGTCCAGTTAATGGTAAAATTGTCCAGCAACATCTCGCTCATGGTTTCACGGTAATCCGATTTTACGCGCGATACGGCTTCGGTATTGTCATTACTTGCCAGCTCCTTCAAATGCAGGCGCAGGTCGTACCCGCGGCGACGTTTAAATTCATCGAAAAGGCCGGGCGACCAGGATGCGCCATATACTTCATAGCTGTCATTGAAAAAAGCACCTATACCGGGCGATTTGCCTTTGAAGGCATCATCAAACCGCTTTAAGTAAACATCAACGGCTTCTTTAGACAGATGGTCCATTACATTGCCTTCGCCGCCGGGAGCGGCCCGCTTTACCTGCTGCAATGTTTTGCCGGAAAAGGCCGCGTACAGGGTCCAGTTGCCTGTAGTTGGTTGCCAGTTGAGGGTACCATCGGGCGCCACTTTATCCGGCAGGGATAACACTTCGCCATTATCGCTATAAGCCGTCAATGCCTGCAGCGGCGCGCCGGCCCTGGCCTGCCTGGCATCATTAACCATAATCTTATCGGCCAGGGGCTTGCCGGCTGCTATATTGTAGGTTTGAAGAATAAGCTTAGCGGCTGCATTGGCGGATTGAACCTGGGGGCCGCCAAAAGGCCAGCCGGTGCCGGTGTTCATATCGACGCCCATGTCCAGCTCCTTTGCTTTTGCAATGGTAAAGTTTAAAGCGTCCATCCACTGCGGCGACAGAAATTGCAGGTAGCGGTTTTCATAACCAATAGCGCCGTAAATGGGAGTTACTTCCACGCCGCCAAAACCGGCCTGGTGGTAGGTATCCAGTAATTTTGCGGTGTTTTTATTGTCTACTGCATTGCCCATCCACCACCAGCGTGTCCAGGGTCGGGTTTCTTTTTTTACGGTGGGCCAGGGAGTAGTTGTTTGTGTGGCGGACTGTGTATAGGCTACGCTTATAATTAAGCAACAGCCGCTGAAAAAGGCAAGTAATTTTTTCATCAACACTAAGATACCGAACCCGTTTAATCGGGCATCCTGTAGTATGCTGATTGCGGGTGAGGCGTGGATTAACCGGCTTGCTTTTCGGCTTCTTTTTGCTGCCGTTCCAGCTTATCTACCCTTTGTACCAGTGAATCAAAATTGCGGAAATGAATATAGGCCTTCCTGTATTTGTTGGCATCGAATGCAGGAGAGCCCATATACACCTCTCCTTTTTTAGTGATGCTTTTTGAAATACCCGATTGCGCGGTAATAGTGGTATTATCGGCGATAGTTAAATGCCCTACAATCCCTACCTGGCCGCTGAACATGCAGTTTTTGCCAATCTTTGTTGAACCTGCCACTACGCCATGGGCGGCAAAATAGGTGTTCTCGCCAATTTCAACATTGTGGGCAATATGTATGAGGTTATCAAATTTTACTCCTTTACGCAGTATGGTGGAACCCAGCGTTGCCCTGTCGATGGCGCAATTGGCGCCAATTTCCACATCGTCTTCAATGACTACATTACCAATCTGGGGTACTTTTTTGTTATCGTTTTCAGGGTTAAACCTAAAGCCGTCGCTGCCGATAACCGTTCCTGAATGTATGATACAGTTTTTGCCGATTATGGTTTCAGAGTAAATCTTTACCCCGGCAAACAAGGTGGTATTATCACCAATCACAACATTATCGCCGATATACACCTGCGGGTATATTTTTACATTATTGCCGATAACTGCATTTTCTCCGACAAACGAAAACTCGCCCGCATAAATATCAGTTCCTACGGTAGCGCTTTCAGCAATAAAAGACAGTTTGGATATTCCTTTTTTATTCAGTTTTACCTGGTTGTACATTTCCAGTAACTGAGCAAAAGCATTGGCAGCGCTTTCTACCCGTATGAGGGTAGTGGTAACCGGGGCGGTTAAAACAAAATCATTATTAATGATAACCACGGAAGCCTGTGTACCGTACAGGTATTGGGTATAAAGGGGATTGGACAGGAATGAAACAGAACCCGGCACCCCTTCTTCAATTTTAGATAATTTAGTTACGCTTACATCCGCATTTCCTTCTATCTGGCCATTGAGCAGGCCGGCTATTTGCGCAGCGGTAAATTGCATGGTATTGGTTTTGTTTACCCGGGTAAGATAATGCTTTATTCCGGTGCGGGCTCCGGAACTGCTATTAAATATTGCAAAAATCAATTCCTTTCAACCGGGTACCCCTTGCCAATCCAGTCCGTTTTTACATTATGCTCCAGGTTGAGCAGCTTATGGCGGGTAAATTTCATTTCATTGAGCAGGCTGAAGGCCGGCCGCACATTGGGACAATGTTCGAAGGGGCAGCAACCGCAGTAAATAACAATTGCCGCGTCTTTGGGCAGTGTAAGCAGCTGCTTTTTGAGTTTGTCGAGGTTTTCTTTGTCGCGGGCAGGCCCTATGTCGACAGATCCTTTGATAACGGCGCCCGGGCCTACGCAGAAAATGATGGGTTGTTTTGCATGCGGGTCGCTGATAGTGCGGGCTAAATCGGCCGGGGCAAGCAATTGGCTTTCCGTCCAGGGCTCGCTGCTGCTTTTTTGCCGGAACCCGGCCAGGGATGTTGCTAACGCTGCAAACAGTAAAACAATGGAAAAACTGCGTTTCATAGAAATCGTTTTGTTAAATGTACTTCAATTTACAGTATGTTTACCAGGCTCAGCGGCCAAAGGGGGCCTGGCCGGCACAACTGGTACCAGGCCCGGGCGCTACCTGCAGGATACCACAGAAATAGTGATAATAGCCATAGCGGTATTTTGTTCGCTCCGCCGTTGCACCGGTGCCGCATTCAATACCCCCGTTAATAACATTTACGGTAGCGCCAAAGCCGGGCAGGCGGCCTTTATCAAGGTCTGCTGCAGTGGGCTGCCATTTGCCTGTCATGATATCGTGACAGGAAGGTTTGGGTGGCTGCGCAGCCATCCAGAACCAGATAGCGGAAGCAAAGGACAATACCGGGTCCTCCGCCAGCCGTTCGGGGTGTTGTAATAAACTGTCTTTATTTCCAAACCAGGCTTCGCTGAGTTGCCCGTAATTATAATTCCAGCTCAATTGCTTGGGGCCGCGACCATAATAGAACTTACCCGCCACCGGCGCATAGTTTCTTTTTGCGGTATCTGCATAAGCGCTTTGCGCGCCGTCCGAAAATTGCTCTTCGGTAAAATACAATCCCCATTTATAATACCCACCCGGGGCGGAGGCCCACCCCCCGCTGGTTTCCTGTGCTATATTAGCCAGGAATGCCGCCAGTTCCCGGCGCCGGGTGCTGTCATTGCCTTCAGCCAGGAATAGTGGAAAATGTTTCGCTGCAGAAACAAAGGCGCCAAAAGAATAAAAATCTGTCTTTTTCTTTTGCGGGCTTTTCGCATCCTTTCCATAACGATGCGGGAATAAGCTATCCCAGCTTTTTTTATCGAGGTATTTTTCTACCGGGCTGGTGTTATTGACCTGACAGCTGCCCATCGTCCCGGCCAGCGCCAGGAAGTAAAACATAGTTATGCCCTTTTCAATCATACGCTGTATTTATATCTGCATAGCCGGGAAGGAATCATCATAATGCTGTACATTGACCCGGTAAAATTATGCAACGAGGACTGGTATTCGGTAAATTTCTACCGCTTCACAGCGGTTCAGCCAATGTATTGAAATAATCGATGCCCTGTGTTCTGCTCCATAATAAATACCCCCGGCTGTCTTAAAAAGGGTACCTTTAGTGGGATCAGCGCCATTTTTTCTTAACAGTCCCCCAAATTACCCCAGCAGGCATTATGACTTTTTTAAAGGAACATCTTACCGGTCTTCATTATAGCTGGGCAAGTGATGTTTCCACAGCTTTATTTACCGGCGATCCCAGTCGCAGGCTTTTTAACCGGCTCAATGGCGACCAGGTATTGTTTATGATTAACTTTTTTGGCCAGTCGGTTGGCAAGCTGAGCTTAAGCGACGGGCAAAGAATAGAAACATTAATTATTAACGAGTTGCCTGAAATGATTAAAAGCGAAATGGCCGTTTTTAACTGGCTCCGGGAAGTGTATTTGTATTATTGGAACTAAATCTAAAATTACGTTTATGGATATCCAGGTTTTCAACCTCAGTCTTAATATCGGCGATGCGGATTTAAAAAAGCTGTTCTCTCCCTTTGGCAAGGTTAACTCCGTAAACGTGGTGCGCGATAAGCTGAACGGCCGCTCCAAAGGCAATGCGCTTATTGTTATGCCCGTTGAAGTTGAAGCCAAACAGGCCATTGTATCGCTCAACCAGACCATGATGGATGGAAAAAGAATTAAGGTAACTGAGCGCAGCGCCGCTATTGAATGGTAGTATTTACTCCCCCCATAAATGAGCCCCGCCAATAGAGATCAGCAGGGCTTGCTTTCAACGACTGCAATAAAAAAAGTATTGCTTATTCCTTTACCAGCTTGCCGGTAATAAGCTGGCCATTGTGCACTAATTTCAAAATATACACGCCGCCGGGCAATTGTTTCGAAGAAAGGCTGGTATGGTGAATTCCTGCGGGCAGGTCTTCGTTTACCAGCACGGCTACCTGTTTGCCTGTAATATCATATACGGTAAGAAGGGTATGCCCGGAACTGGCAAGCGAAAATTGAATGGTATTCGTTTCCCTGAAAGGATTGGGGTAGCTGCTCAATGCGGTTTTCAGGGGCAGCTCATTCACAGCGGCTGCTTCCACCGCTTTGCGCAGGGCGGGTGTTGACTGTTGTGTAACTGAATCTGAATAGTTGGCCAGTACCAGCTGGGGCGGGTTGGAACCTGTTTCTTTGGAGTTCCAGGTTATCCGCGGGCTGGTAGCCGTACCGGCCAGCAAGGCCAGCGAAATAAGCGGCCGGCCGGCCGCCTGTTCTCCCTGCACATAGCTCGTAATATCCCAGTTATAATAGCGCGCCACGGAATCTGCTACGGTTGCCGTTTGAAGCAAAGCACCGGCAGCCGGTTTATTGTTCCAGGTAATAGCGGATTCCAGCCAGGCCGTATTAGCCACTGCGTATGCACTTACCGGTACGTTGGTATTGCGGTTATCGTCCAGCTTGCCATACAAGCGGAGCACAGCCGATGAAATGGTGCCGCCCACGCCTCCCACATCAAAGCGAAGAAAAGATTGCCGGTCGTTGCCGGTAGTCGTGTTTGAATTGAGCTTAGTGATAAGGATATTGGAGTCCGAGGCGCCGAAGGCGCTATCAGCATATATCCCGTCACGCACATAAGCGTCTGCAACGGGTGTCATTGTGTACTGCTGTCCGGTCCTGATCCTTACTTCCGTATAACTGTTCCAGGCATTGGTGCTGTTGCCATGCCCCACAATACGCACATTCTTTGCCGATTCAGGTGCAAACGTAAAATGTTCAAATGCTGTGCTGGCGCCGCTGCTTACCAGGCCTGTGGCGGCCGTGGTCCAGTTTACCGCATCTGCCGATACCAGCACATCGAAGGTGGACGAACGTGTATTGCCATTATAAAAAGCAATGTCCACACCGCTTACCGGTGCAGGGTCGGGCAGGCAGAACTGGATCCATTGCCCGTCGCCGCTGGCCGACCAGCGGGTAGCCAGGTTATTGTCGAGCGTATTGGCCGCTACATTTCCATCATCTGCACTGGCCATTACCTGTGCGCAGGCGGGGGCGGCAACGGTATAGCCCACCTGGGCGGCGGTAAGGATGGTAGCGGTGACCGGGTTGGCCGATACTTCGTCGGCGCCCACATCCAGTGGCGCCGTGCGGGTTTGCCCGTCCATATCGGTTGTTACTACCGGCCATGCCCCTGTGGCCGTATTAATGGCCGGGCTGCCGGGCTGGAGATGGAAGGTACCCGTGGCATCCCTGGCCAGTTTTGGATCGATGGTAGTATAGCCCCCGGAAGGCATATCGCCGTTGCCATTGGTATTGAAAAGGATATTTCCCTGCCATACCGGGCTGGCATAGGGGCCGGAAAGGGTTGCAGCAGGCCCCCCGCCCTGTATAATATTATTCACCACGGTGATATAGGTAGCGCCCAGGCCGCCCGTGCGTGCGCCCTGGGTAATATTACTGGTGTTGTTGACCAGGGTATTGAAGGCTATCAGTACCCGGTCGGGCCGGTCGTGCGAAGTAAGCGGTGCGCCATCGGCCACTTCACCATCGCCGTTACCCACGTTGATGGCGGGATTGCAATTCTCGAAATGGTTGCTGTAAATTTTATGATCATCGCCAAATATGCGCAGGCCGGGTGTATTGATAAAGTAATTACCGTACACGAGGTTGCGGTTGCCGTGGCGCAGGGTGAACTGCGCCGGGCAATCACGTATGGTGTTGTAACGGAGGGTTACCGCGGAGGCTTTTACGGATATCAGCTCATTTTCGCCGGCACATTGTTCAAAGACATTGTACTCCACGATACTATTGCTGGAAGAAAGGCTGTACCCGCTAAGGCCAAACTGCAGGGTTTCTGCGCCATTGCCGGTTTGCGGCAGGAAGCTGAAGAAATAATTATGGTGTATCCAAAGCCGTTGGGCAATCTGGCTGCCGGTGCCGCGCACGGCAATAAATCTTCCCAGGGCGTTTTTATTTTGAAACGTGTTGTAGTCTACCTGCTGGTCGTTGCCATTGAGCAGGAGGTATTCGCCTGTACCCGGGCACTGGAACAGGTTGTGCGTCCACCGGCAGAAACTGGTGCCGCTGGCCATGGTGGCCTGGGACGCACTGAAGGTGAATTTAAACCCCTGTATAACGATATAAGCGGCGGGGCTTGCCAGGTTAATGCCGGCCGTACCGGTTATTTCGGCTCCCGCTATCGTTTGCGCCTCAATGGTAATGGGCTGCGCTGCCGTGCCTTGCCTGCTGATGGTAATAGCGGTGCTTGCCGCGTATACGCCATTGGCAAGAATAATGATATCGCCGGGCGAGGCATTATTGATAGCGGTTTGGAGAGCCGACAAAGAAGATACATTGATGGTAGCCGCTGATATTTGACCGGTTATGATAAGCGAAAAACATAAGGAAAGTAACCAGGTGCGGGGGTGAACAGGTGTTGAAATACGGGGCACTAACGGGAGGGCCGTGTACAATTTTTTCATGTGGCAAGCTTTAATGGTTAAGAGCAATAATATGCTAACCTGAAGTAAGCTAAAATACGGGATAGCCGAGTCAGGGGTATTAACTGACCAGTAAGCTTATTTAGCATTATGAGCTACAAGCAGCAAGCAATGCGCCGGGTATACCTACTTGCAGCTTGTAGCTTGTAGCTTCTCTTAATCAAATAAATCGGAGGACAAATAACGGTCGCCACGGTCGCAGATAACGCATACGATGATACCTTCTTTGAGTTCTTTTGACAGTTTAACCGCTGCGTATACCGCACCGCCGCTGCTCATGCCGCTGAAAACGGCTTCTTCTTTTGCAAGGCGTTTGGTCATAATACGGGCATCTGCCTCATCCACTTCTATGATGCGGTCTACCCGTTTGCGATCGAATATTTTGGGCAGGTACTCTTCTTTCCATTTACGTATGCCCGATATATGCGATCCGTCGGTGGGCTGGCAGCCTACAATCTGTATGCCGGGGTTTTGCTCTTTCAGGTAGCGTGATACGCCCATGATGGTGCCCGTGGTACCCATGGCAGAAACAAAATGCGTGATACTGCCTTTGGTATCGTTCCATATTTCGGGGCCGGTGGTTTTGTAATGCATGCCCGGATTGTCGGGGTTGGCAAACTGGTTGAGCATAAGGTAGCCGCCTTTGGCCACCTGTGCGGCAGCATAATCGATGGCCCCTTCCATGGAGCGTTCTTTGGGTGTGAGTATTACTTTGGCGCCAAAGGCCTGCATGGTCAGCACTCTTTCGCGGGTGGCGTCTTCGGGCATCACCAGTTCTATTTCCACCCCAAACAGGCTGGCTATCATGGCCAGGGCAATACCGGTATTGCCGCTGGTTGCTTCCACCAGTTTAATGCCTTTTTTTATTTCGCCCCGGTCAACAGCAGCTTTTATCATACCATAGGCCGCACGATCTTTTACACTGCCGCCGGGATTATTGCCTTCGAGTTTTGCATAAATGGTTACATCGGGGTTAACAGTTACACGTTTCAGTTCTACCAGCGGGGTATTGCCTACCAGTTCCAATATTCCAGGCATAGCATAATTATTTAAAGACGTTAATCCTATAAAGTTAGGATACAAAACGGTATAATATACAAAATTAATAGGGTAATATTAATCCCGGTGCCGCCGCAGCCAGCCAACCGTTAATAAAGAAAAACAGGCATATATAACCAGTGGAAAGACCTCGTATCTCAGCATACTGGGTGTGGCGAAAATGCTAAAGCCCGTATTGATGACAAAGAAAAAAGCGACCAGCAAAAGCGAGGGCGAAATGGCGCTACCGGTGTTCCGGGCCTTTTTGACCAGCAGGAAACCCAGCAGGCCTATTGCCAGCAGCAGGTTGGACGCAAGAAAGAACCAGGGAAAAAGGCCCAGCACCCTGCCCTGTAAGGTTTTGGAAACGCAGTTTACCTGTTTGCCGGGGTAGTTAAACCAATCTATGGCCACCTGGGCCACGGTATCCGCGCCCTCATTGTACGATGCCATTACTTCCGGCGGCGGCAGGAAATAGGTTTTTGCACTCGGCCAGAGGTAATATTGTGTAAAGGCCAGCGGGTGTTTTTTTATCAGCCAGGCGCCATAACTCGAATACAATGGGCCAACAGCATTCCATGCTTCAAAATAACCGGGCAGGCTGTCTCTTTGCCATTTATAATAAAGGTATTTTTTCAGGGGCGAGCTTTCCGCCCACATATAATCAGTGTTGGCATGTACCGGAATGCTCCGTAAATGCGGGCAGGCGGTATCAAAATAGGTTTGTACAAAACCGGCCAGTTCCCTGCAGCTGGGGGGCAAACCCGAAGTATCATGTTCCACATAACAATATACATGCAGTGCATTGCCGGCTATTTGCCAGCCGCTGAAAGCAGAAAACACCCGTGTGCCGGTTGCCATTTCGGTTCGTTTCTGCACCTGCAGCAAGCAAAAGACAGTTACGGCAACAAACAGGAGCGAACCGGTTATTTTATATACCCGTTTGTGTGTACCCAGCAGCAACGCCACTATGGCAATAAACGGGTAATACAACGCGGTAAGCCTGGCGGGTATGATGATGAAGAGCCAGGCGGCCTGTAGCAACAGCTGGTATGAACGCGGGCGGTTGATGATCCATAACAGGCCGGCAAACCAAAACAGGCTGAGGCCGGTGAAATAAGCATCACTGGACACATAATTGGCGAGGTACAAGATCAGGGGGTTGAACAAAAGCAGTACAAACAGCAGCAAACGCGTGCGCCGGCCAGGCTGGTAAAAATAAAGCAGGGTAAAAAACAAATGCAGGGCGCCCAGTTGCATAAGCAGGTACTGAAGGTATACGAGTGCCGTTTCTGACGATGAAATATGATGCACAAGCGCCAGGAAGCGGGAATAGCCTATGGGCCGGAAACTGATTGTAGCATGATTGGCGGCAGCGCCGACATAGGTATAGGAATCCGTAAAATAACTTGCAAAGGGGTATAACGCTTTAAATGCGGTAAACTGCAGTACAATTGCAGTGACGGCAATAAGCAGTACTGTTTTATTAAAGCGATCTTTGAAAATGAAAAGCAGGTAAGGTTTCATGGAAGACAAAGATAGAGCTTACTTCAGCTCTTCAAACTGCCCCGTCTGCTTATTCTTGCGTACGTTATCCCAGCTAAAATAACGACCGTTCATAACCACGTATACACCCGCCGGCAGCAGCTGTACAAATGCCAGCGCGGCGCCGAGGTTAAAAAAGCCGTCGGAGCTACCAAACTTATAGGGTATCATGGCGCCGGTGAGAACGATGGTCTTGCCCGGTACTTTTACGGCCAGTTCACGACCGGTAACGGTCATGGTATCGGTACCATGGGTTATGATGATCTTGTTTTCTTTTGCATTGCGGCACTGGTGGGCAATCAGTTCACGATCTTCTTCTGTCATCTGCAGGCTGTCGATCATCATCAGCGTGCGTACCGTTACATCCAGGCTGCTGCGGCTCCTTTTGAGCATCTCGGGAAGATGGGTTTCTTTAAAAAACAATTCGCCGGTCAGCTCGTTGTACTCCTTATCGAAGGTGCCACCGGTAACAAAAATCCGTATAGACATAACAATGGGTTGGGCTACTAAAATACGGCGGGAATTTGGAACAGGACCGGAAAATTGATGGCATGCATATTCATGCTGCCATCAGTTTCATTAACAACAGGCAGGTTTTTTTAAATAATTTGTTTTCTGCGCCCGCTATGAGGCGATAATAATCGGCGATATCAGTTATTCGTTAGTAATTTCTTAGTTTTTTATTGCCGGTTAATGACAATCTTCTGCATAGTCGTTCCCTGCCGGTTGTTAAGCCGTATATAGTAAATACCATTGGGCAGCTCTTTGAGATTGACTTTGAGCAGCGGTGTGTTTATGTTCTGTGCATCCTGTACTCTTTTGCCGGTTGCATCGAGCAATTCCATTGCCGTGATGGCGGATGACGACTGAATGTACACATGGTCGGAGGACGGGTTGGGATAAATAAGCACGGGGCTGGTGTTTACGCTGCCCAGGTCGGCACGCACGGTGGCCGAATAGGTAATAAGCCCCTGGGCATCTACCAGCCTCAGGCGGTAATAGTTTACGCGGGTACCGGGCTGTGCATGCGTGTAGGTGTAGCTGGAAATATCGGGTTCCAGGCTATCTACGCCCAATACCGAAAAAAGCTGTCCGTCCGGGCTGTATTCCACCGTTGCTTTTGCCGGGGCGGGAGTGCTCAGGTTCCAGCTCAGCAGCACATCATTATTTTTTGTTGGCCTTGCGATAAAATTGCTGAGGCTTATGGGCAATACTGTAAGGGCGCAGGGCGACAGCACGATATTATCAATATAGAAGTCATTTCCATAAACAGCAGTGGTAGACGCGCGCAACTGAACCGTAAAAGGCCCTGTGCCACCCGGCGCGGTAAAGGTGAACATACGCAGCTCCCAGGGCGTTTCGGGACGGTCGTCCGTCCAGGTAGCCGGGGCGGTGAGGTTGAGCGTGCCGCTGCTTACCACCGAATTGCTGTTATCCAGCATTTCTACAATCAGCTGTGCATCCTGTACGCCGCCACCGCTTACCTGCGCATAGCTGTTGGCGTGTTTACCATAAAAAGCAAGCGTATAGGTGCCCCCGGCCACCAGGGCCAGGCCGGTTTGTTTAAAAAAAGGAAGGCTGCCCACGGTAGCGCCGTTTACAGCAAGGATTTGATCGTATGCATCACCGGTAGTAGTACCATACGTTTTTCTCCACCCACCGCTTACATTGTTGAGCAACTGGTTGGTATAGGGGTTATATCCCAGGTCGGAAATGGTGCCCGGGAAAGCGCATACGGTGTATACCTGTTCGGGCAGTAATACGCCCAGGTTGCCGGTGAGGCTGCCGGTAGGCACATTGGCGAAGGTGTAGGAAGTTACTGCGGCAGGCAGGCTGCTGTACAAAATATTGCTGGCGTACTGGAAATCTTCCTGCTGCGGATGTGCCGTTTCCCAGCTATATGCACTGGTGCCAAAAGTGCCATTGCCACCTTGCTGAATAAGATTGATCGTAGATGGGGCGCCTACACAAATAAAAGGCGATGGCGGCGTGGCGCTCTTCAGGCCAAAATCGAGGTTGCCCCCGGGAAAGCGCATACGGTTAACGGCTGCCTTCATGCCGGTATTGGGCGCTATATGATACCCGAAAAATACTGAGCCTGTGGGCGGCTCTTCTTCGGGCGACGGCAGCGATACCCAGGTAGCCCAGATATTGGTGGGTGTTGTTACAAATATTTTTCCAGCCGGAGGCCGCACCATGACCGAAAAATTGCCCGCAGCGGGCACATCGGAAGCGGCAAACGAATAGGCGCCGGCAGCGTTGGTGGTAGTGGAGGCAACGATATTGCCTGCCGGTGAAGTAACAATGCTTACCGGTACGCCCGCCAGCGGAGCGTCCAGCCCAGGAGTATAGGCAGGAGCCCGGTCGCCGTTGTCATTAAACACGGTTCCCACCAGGCATACATCTGCAAAGAGCTGCATCTCTCCGATACCAACCTTGTTGGAGGTGGTTAAATAGGTTTCACTTATTAGTATCCGGTAGTATTTCCAGGCCAGGATATTGGGTATGGTATAAATATGCGTTTCGCCCCTGTTTACAAATACTTCGCCGGTGCGGGTGTCCAGTTTTGTCCAGCTCACCCCATCATTGGAGGCCTGCAGCTGCCAGTTGGCGGGCGCTATATTATTGTTGCCGCTATTGTCATCAATGGCTGAAACGGAATACCCCTTTACGATCTGTGCGGTGGTGAAATTGACGCGTATCCAGGCAGAAGCAACTGCCGAAGGGTTGGTGTTTTGCTTCCAGCCCGAAAAAGCCTGGTCGCTGTTATCAAAGGCTTTTATGGCGGGAAACCCGGCGGCTGCGCCTGAAGTAGTAATGGTAAACGGCTGGGTATCGGTAAGGTCTTGCAGGCATTGGCCCAAAGCCCCCGCAGCGGTTAACAGGCAAAAAGAAGCAATAAAGAGGACAGTTCTCTTCGGTACGGAAAAGTAAAATTTATCCATAGGGTCGGCTTGTACGGTTTTAACGGATTATGGATGCTTTGCCGCTTTTAAGCGGCCAGGTCCTTAACAAAGTTATATTATTAACAGCATCTATTTGAAGTAGTAATGCCCGGTTTTACACGTAATACTACGTCGTATTTTCCTTATGGAGCTGTAACTACCGTACTAAGCTTACGGCAAATTACGTACCGGATCTTTACCTTCCCGTATTAATACGATACCATATTACATTATTAATGAACATTTCCATCATTTCCTGATTTATGTCCTCTCCCGGGGGTGGCGGGCCGCCGGGTCCTATACCGTCTCCACCGGGAGGAGGACCGCCAGGGCCACCCGGACCGCCGGGCATATCGCCTTTGAACTCAGAAGGATTTTTTCCCTTTTCAATAATCCCGATGCTGATATGGGAACCGGCGCCCTGTAATCCTGCCAACAGGTTGAGGGGTATACGGGCATCATAATATAAAGTATCGTTTGCCAGGTGAAGTGCTACGTCAATACCCGAAGGATGGTGCTGGTTTTGTGTGCCGTTCAGCGCATCTCCAAAGCCTACCAGCTTCATTTCTCTTTGCAGGGCAATGAGGGGCGGAAGCGATTGCCTGGGGGTTTTGCGGTTATTCTTATCGATGGGTTCTTCTCCCTGTGGCAGGGCAGGAAGAGCACCTGCCGAAGCAGCTGATTTCTGCGCAGGTGGTTTTGCCATCGCCAGCGGGTATACGATACCGGTTGTTTTATTCTTCTTACCTCTCGGGTCCACCCATAGCTCCAACCCGTTCTCCACAACCTTTGTTTGCTGTATGGAATCTGCTATCTGCAGGTGCACTTCCAGCAACTGGTCGTTTACAGAAACGGAATACCAGGTCCTGGCATCTTCATCATAATGCATTTTTACCGGTGCTGCCGGCGGTTTATCGTGGGGTGCCGGCTCCTGGCAATAAACGGGGGCCAGCCCTGTTATAATCGCGCACAAAACAATGCCCAGCGGGCGAAACAACTGATTTCCCATCATAAAAATTACTTTGGGTAAATCTATTGTTGTTATCCGCCTGCCGGGCCATAATTTAGGTGAAGCCGGAAAATGTGTCGGGGAAAAGGAAACCGCTTATTGTATGCGTGTTCCTGCCTGCGTTTGTCCTGTCATACCAAACCACCCGTAAATAGCATCCTTTCCACCTGCCTGCCCGTTTTTCATGTTTGCCGGGACATTTGCCAGCACGGTGGCAAACAGGCCTCCGTTTTGCAATTGTTGTGATGCCAGGTTCCAGAAATCATAAGACCCTTTGGATATCGAACGCAGCACCACGCTTACGGAATCGCCTTTCGCGTAGGGGTGCTGATCGGGGGTAATGCCGTCACGGAAAGGAGGTATAAATTCAAACCCGTCGGAAATGTTTGCATTAAAAGAGCCGTCGATGCTAAACATATCATGCACGTAATAATTCAGCGAACCGTTTTTATAGGTGCGTATCCAGTAATAATCCGTGCCGCCGGGCAAATCGGTGGCATACAATTTGGCAAAATAGCCTTCTTTCTGACCGCCGGAAGCTTTTTTGTATTCGTAGGGAAGCGAATCGATTTTGGTATCGCGCTTCAGGGTATCGGTAGCTTCAAAGGGCTGCCCGTTGTAGGTTATATGCAGCTTGTACACATGGTTGACCACACCGATAGAAGCAGCACCGGCATCGTAATAATAAGCGCCGCTGTTGTAGGTGAACGTGTAGGTTTGTGCGGCGGTAAGGTCGGTGAGCGTTACCTGGGCGCCACTAATCGGCACGGGGCTGGTGCTGTCCAGGTAATTGGCAGCGTCGAGAAACTTAACTACCTGCACGCCGGGCCGGTCGGTAATCCAGGCATCGATATAGGGCAATGGTTTTCCTGCCGGCAGGCTAAGGGAGATAACCTTTGTACAGGCGGTGAAGAAAACCGGTATTACCAGGAGGAGTGTATATAAACGATTCGTTTGCATTTGATGTCTTTTTTAAATCAGGAAACAGGTTTAAAATTTAAAGTTCCAGGTAACAGAAGGCAAAAGGGAGCCGATGATGGACAGGCGTACGGCCTCTGTTTTTTTCGGGTCGTCTACATTCTGCTGGAAGTAAATGGTGTAGGCATTCTGCCGGGCATAGAGGTTGTAAATACCGAATACCCATTCCTGTTTGAATTTCTTGCGTTGTTTGCCCTGCATGGTGGCGGCTATATCGAGCCGGTGATAAGCCGGCAGCCGGAAATTATTCCGCTGGCCGGTAGTATTGTAAGGGATGGACCACCCCTGTACATCCAATCGTACATCCGGGAAGGTGGACGGCGTACCGGAGCCATAGGTAAAGGCGGAAGAAAAGGACCATTTTTTGTTGTACTCGTATATGGCCTGCAGGTTGATGACATGCGTGCGGTCGTAGCGGCTCAGGTACCAGTCGTCATTGCTGATGCCGGGCGTTTTCCGGTATGAGCGGGACCAGGTATAGTTAAGCCATCCCTGCCATTTACCGGTTTCTTTCTTTATTTCAAATTCGGCGCCATAGGCTTTGCCCTTGCCGGTTACGAGGTCGGCTTCCACCAGCTGGTTGAGCTGCAGGTTGGCATTGTCGATATAATCGAGCACATCGTTCATCTGTTTATAAAACACTTCTACCGAAAACTCCAGGGGTAAAAACGAGGGTATGGATACGGCGCCCACGGAATACTGGTCGGTGTACGATGGTTTTATGTTATTGGTACTGGGAAAATACAGGTCTACCGGTGTGGGTGAAGCGGTATTGGAAAGCAGGTGTACGTATTGCGAGGTCCTTGCATAGCTGGCTTTGAAATAGGTGTTCTTTTTCAGTTCATAACGCAATGACATTCTCGGTTCGAGGAAATTCCAGGAGGCAACCGGCTTTTTGCTGGTTACCACATCTGCATGGTCCAGCGGTTTGCTGGTATTGGCGGTAGTATCCCTGAAATAATATACGGTGGTATTGCCCAGGTAAGCGTAGTGGCTTAAGCGCAGGCCGGCCTGGAGCGTCCACCGGGGATTCATCTTCCAGGTATCCTCTGCAAAGGCGGCCGATTCGCTGCCGTAGCGCTGGTTCAGATCAATTTCGTTCCTGGTATTGTTATTGGTGGCTACGCCCTTGCCCGGAAAAAAATGATAATAAATTACGTTCACTCCCGCTTTCAGCTGGTTTTTGCTGCTGGCATACCAGGTAAGGTTGGGCTTTACACCATAGGTCTGGATGTTGGAAGTCCAGTCGTACCCCTGGTTGGTGCCCGGGTCGGTAGATTTAAAATTGAGGCTGTAATTGTACCTGGAATAATACACGCTGGTATTGAGGAAGAGCTTGGGGTTGAACAGGTGGTTCCAGCGAAGGGTGCCCGTGGTATTGCCCCATTTAAAATTGGCCTCGTTGTTAAACGAAAACACGTCCTGCCCGAAATAACCGCTCAGGTAAAGGGTGTTGTTATCATTGAGCTTTACATTTCCCTTAGCGGTAACATCATAGAAGTACATCTGGTTGTTTTTGCTGTCGCCGGTAAGAAACGGTTTTGCGAGTATATCGATATACGAACGCCGGGCCGCTACGATAAACGAAGATTTATCTTTCTGGATAGGCCCTTCGACGGAGAGGTGGCTGAAGATATCGCTGATACCGCCGTTTACGGCCATCTTCTGGTTGTCGCCATCCTTCATACGGATATCCAGCACCGAAGAGGTGCGACCGCCAAACTCGGCCGGGAAGGCATTTTTATAGAGGGTTACGTTTTTTACCGCATCGGGATTGAACACGGAAAAAAAACCAAGCAGGTGAGAAGAATTAAACACGGGCGCCTCGTCCATGATGATCAGGTTTTCATCTACGTTGCCACCGCGTACATTAAAACCAGCTGCGCCCTCCCCTACGGTGGTCACGCCCGGCTGGGTAAGCAATGCTTTCAGCACATCGGGCTCTCCCATAAAAGCGGGTATCTTTCTAATCTGCCCCATGCTGAGCTGCTGGATGCCCAGTCCCACGGTATTGGTACGGCGCAGTTTTTTTTCGCCGGTTACCACTACTTCCTCCATGGCCCCGGCCGATGATTTCATGGTTACATTAAAGGTGATATTGCCGCTGAGGCTGATATCGGAATGAAAAGCAGCATACCCGGCATAGCTGGCCGAAATGGTATACTTCCCTTCCGGCAGCGAAAGCGAAAAATAACCGTAGGCATTCGACTGTACTACCACGGCGGAAGGCAGGGCGCTGATGGTGGCATTTTGCAGCGCTTCGCCGCTGGCTGCATCTTTTACATACCCGCTGACGGTGTATTGCTTTACGGGAGACTGCGCCATGACGGCCGCAGCAAACGTGGTTAAAAAAAAGGATAAGGGCAACATCTTAGGCAATAAACGTGTCATGACTTTTCTTGTTTGCAGGTATAACAACCGGGATATGCTTTACCCCTATATGGTTATACCATTTTTAAAAAATAGTTGGGCACATTCATACAGCAGGCAAGCGATAACAGCACCGCAGAATTAGCAAATGTTTAGCTTTTGGTTACCCTGTTTTTGCTGAGCGGCACGCTCATGAACCACCGATAAATTTAAGCGGGCTTTTTCTCCTGTTTAGCTGTCTTATTTGCCGGTTTCACCGGCGATAGTTCCGTTTTGCGAAAAACAGGAGGCGGATGATACTGTGATGAGCGGAAGGAGACTTCCGGGATGGGGGGCAACCAGCTTTGTTAAAACCCCGCAGCCAGCGCAAAAGTTTTTTTGTTTTGCGCACGCATTTAGATAAATTCACATGTTATTTCAATTGTAAAAACACCAAAAAATTTGCCCGTTATGAAAAAGATCATACTGATCGCCGGCCTCATGCTGTCATTTGCAGGATGGAGCATTGCACAAACCACGCCTGCAAAACCCGCTACGAAAAAAGACAAGGCCGTAAAAGCTACCGCCAAAACAACCACGCCTCCGGCCAAAACAGCCGCCCCGGCGCCCAAGGCGCCGGCACCCGCAGCAAAGACAACCACAGCCCCGGCCAAACCAGCCACAGCAGCAGGCCCTACTAAAAAAGACGGTACGCCCGATATGCGTTATAAGGCCAATAAGGATGCCGCAAAGACACCTCCCGTTCACCTGAAAAAAGACGGCACGCCCGACAAACGCTATAAAGAAAACAAAGACCCCAAGAAACCGTAGTAAACTACCGGTTCAACTGTATTGTATCATGTTCGTGTATACCTGCTAAACCAGGACACGAACATTTTTATTTTATTCCCTCCTTGCACGCGATGATAATTAGATTTAGATTTATGCCCACCATCACTTTTTATGATTTCCCCGAAAAGACTGACAACAACAACTGCCGGCGGTAAGCTGGCAGGGCTTACCCACCTGCGTACCCTGGCTATCCTCCTGGTATTTTTGTACCATTACCGTATATTCAGCCACCCCGGGTGGATTGATGCTGCCGGTGCGTTTGGATGGACCGGCGTTGATCTCTTCTTTGTATTGAGTGGCTACCTGATTGCCTCGCAGTTGTTTAAATCCATCGCACAAACGGGCTCGTTTTCCCTTTCCGGTTTTTATATTAAACGTACGCTGCGGATCATACCGGCTTACCTGGTAGTGCTGGCCTGTTACGTTGCCTTTCCCTGGTGCAGGGAAAGAGAAGCCCTGTCCCCGTTGTGGAAATTTCTCACGTTTACCCAAAACTTCGGACTTAACCTGCGGAGCTACGGCACGTTTTCGCATGCCTGGTCCCTCTGCGTGGAAGAACAATTTTATTTATTGCTTCCCCTGGTTATGATGGCCCTGCTGGCCGTTAAGGCCGGAAAAAAAGCGGGCGGACTGCTGGCAGCTTTATTCATAGCCGGTTTTTTTATCCGGTTTGCCTGCTATACGCGGCAGGTGGCCCCGCTGAAAGGCGATGATGCATTTACCGTAACCTGGTATACGTGGATCTATTATCCTACCTGGAGCAGGCTGGACGGGTTACTGGCGGGTATTGCCATCGCAGGGCTTGTGCAATTTAAGCCGGTGTATATCGAAAAGATAACGTGTTACGGCAATCGCTTACTGGTGCCCGCGATAGTGCTATTGCTTTGCGCCTGGTGGCTTTGCCGCGAGCAGCAAACGCCGGCGGCTTCGGTAGCGGGCTTTCCGCTGATAGCGGTTGGCTACGGTGTATTGCTGCTGGCGGCCATCAGCCCGGGTTGCGTATTGTACCGGTTTGGTTCGCGCATTTCCGGTACCATAGCCACCCTGTCGTATTCCCTTTACCTGAGTCATAAAGCCTGTATACATATTACCCAGCAGCAACTGGTAAAACTGGGTATTGCAGCCGATAGTACCGGGATGTTTTTTTGTTGCACGGCCAGTTCACTGGCCGGCGCCTTTTTGTTGTACCGACTGGCGGAGCGGCCATTTATGGAGCTGCGGGACCGCCTGTTTGCTACGGGTACTCAATCGTTGCATCAGCCCCAACCGGGTAGCCCACACAGGTAAGCACCCTTCCTTTAGCAATTTCTTCGTCGAGCAGCACTTCATTATAGCTCATCCATACCCGGCCCTTTGTACAGGTAGCCGCGCAGCTGCCGCAGCGGCCCGCTTCACAGCTATAGGGCAGGGTAATGCCGGCCTTGCGGGCCGCCTGGAGGATGGTTTGGGGATATTGGGTTTCGATGGTATGTACAGCAGCTGCCAGGTGAAGATGCACAAAGTGCCTTTCCTTGTCGGGCGGTTCAGCCTTTATTTCCGGCTTGAGGCTGCTGAAATATTCTTTATGGATTTGTGCCGGGCGCACTCCGTCTTCCAGCAGTTCGATGCCGGCCATGCGCATAAAATCAAAAGGCCCGCAGAGGTAAAACAGGGTTTCGGGCAGTGGCACCCGCGCATGTTCTTTCAATAAAATTTCAAGCAGCCATTTGCTGAGGCGCGCCCGTTCCAGGTTGGCCGATGCGCTGAACAGCCATTCTATTTTAAAGCGCCCGGCAAACTGCTGTTCCAGTTGCCGCAACCCTTCGTAAAAAATAGTGCTTTCGCGCGAGCGGTTGGAGTAGATTAATACCAGTTCGAGCGCCGGCCGGGTATGGAGCACCGTTTTCAGCAGCGACCAGACCGGTGTAATACCGCTGCCGGCGGCAATAAAAAACAGGCGGTTGTAGGGGTGCGGGTCTTCCGGGAGGGTAAAAAAGCCGGACGGCCCGATGACCGTGAGCTCATCGCCCGGTTTGGCATAATCGAGCAGCCTGCGGGAGTACCCGCCATTTTCCACCCTTTTAACGGTTACCGCCAATGGCTCAGCGAGTGCGGGGGAGGAAGATATGGAATAGCTTCTTCGCTCCTCCCCGCTTTTGCCGGAAAAGATAAATGTGAGGAACTGGCCGGGTTTGTATTGCAGCAGCCCAGGGTCGGCCGTTTCCAGGATAAATGTTTTGCAATCGGCGGTTTCCTGCCGTATCGTGCTGATTCGTATTTTTTTGTATAAGCTCATGGACCACCGGGCTGTTTTCCGGCAATAAACTTACACAAATATGGTTACTGCGCCTTCCGGCTGCGCTTTTTCTACCAATATTTTCTTAACTTACGTGTAATCAAAACGATTTCGCTTTATGAAAAAAGTTGCCGACATACTTCACAGAAAAGGGGCCAACGTTATTTCGGTGACCCCCGATACAACTGTAATTGACGCCCTGCAGCTGATGGCCGAAAGAAACATTGGCTCCGTGCTGGTGATGACCGAAACCCATTACGTAGGCCTGCTCACCGAACGCGATTATGCCCGCAAAGTAATTCTGAAAGGAAAGCATTCATCGGATACGCTGGTGGAAGAAATCATGTCTATCGGCCTGCCCCGCATTACCCCCGATAATTCCATTGAAGTGTGTATGCACCTGATGAGCGAAAACAATATCCGCTATCTTCCTGTATTTGAGAACGATGAAATCTGCGGCATTATTTCCATCAATGATGTGGTAAAAGAAACGATCCTTTCGCAGGAAGAGACAATTACGCAGCTGAAGGATTATTTGCATGCGACGATGTAAAGCACCAATGCGATTTTTTTATTCTACGTAATAAGCTGAAAAGCTCAAAAGACGGGGTTTTCATGCATTATCTATGCTTTTACTATGCTATTACCTTGCTTTATCTACGCTATATCTATGCTATACCCTGGTTTTAAGTGTATAGTTTTTTTAGGACGGGACAAAATGAAACCTATAAGGTTTTCAGCAGCGGTTTAAACCCGGTAGCAGCGATTCAGAAACCTTATAGGTTTTTGGTTTTGAACTGGTTATTTATTCTTCGGCCGGGGCGGGTTTTTCTTTTACTACTGCCAGGTCTGCCAGCGATACCTGCATGGGCAGGGCACCAAGTTTTACGATGGCTTTTTTACCGCGTATTTCCATTACTTCGCCTACCTGGTGGTTTTTCTTCATGAGCACTTTGGTGCCTACGGTTATTTCGCCGCCGGTTTCCTCGAATTTGCTGTTGAGCTTCTTTTTTATCTTTTCGGTGGCCTGTTGCTGGTTTTGCTTAAAGAGCAGGGCCTGCATCTGCTGCATCAGCTCCTTTTTATCGTCGTTGCTCTCCGCCTTGCGCCAGTCGAACACAATCTGCTTGAGCTTGCGCTCCATGTCTTTCAGGTAGGCCAGCCGCTCTTCGGTTATCTTATTGCGATGGCTTAGCAGTTCTACCTGCTGGTTGTGTTTTTCTTTGTCCAGCAGTTGCTCCATCTCCTTTTTCAGGCGCTCATTTTCCTTCATGAGCTTTTGCAGCTCTTTCTTTTCTTTTTCGATGGTTTGCAGGTCCTGCTCGGTGCGGTTGAGTAATTTATCCAGCCGGAAATGATCTTCCTCCACCAGCTGGCGGGCGCGTTCTATGAGACGTTTGTCGAGCCCAATGCGTTCGGCAATGGAAAACGTGTAGGAGCTGCCCGGCTTGCCCACGATGAGCTTAAACAGGGGCATCAGGCTTTTTTCGTCAAAGGCCATGGCGCCGTTAATGATACCGGGAGTTTTGTTGGCCATTACTTTCAGGTTAAGGTAATGGGTGGTGACAATACCTACGGCATGTTTTTTTGCCAGCTCTTCCAGTATCACTTCTGCAAAAGCACCGCCCAGGTTAGGGTCGCTGCCGCTGCCCAGCTCATCGATAAAGAACAGGGTTTTGCCATTAGCGTTTTCCATGAAGTACTTCATGTTTTTCAGGTGCGAGCTGTAGGTACTGAGGTCAAATTCCAGGCTTTGGGTATCTCCTATGTGGATCATGATTTGCCGGAAGATGCCGAGTTGCGAATCGGGATGCACGGGCACCAGCAGGCCACTTTGCAGCATGAGCTGCAGCAGGCCCACCGTTTTGAGGGTAACGGTTTTACCACCGGCATTGGGCCCGGATACCACCAGTACACGGTTGCGCTCATCGAGGGTAACGTTAGTGGGGATAGTAGGCTTCTGGTTTTTAAGGTTGTACAGGTACAGGAGCGGGTGATAAGCCTGTATGAGCTGCACATGCGCTTTATCGATCAGCTGCGGGTAATTGCCCTGTACGTCTACCGCCAGGCGGGCCTTGGCATGTATAAAATCGTATTCGCCCACAATATCGCTGTAGATCAGCAGCAGCGGGGCATAGACCGAGAGGCGGGCCGACAGCTCGCGCAGGATGCGGTATACTTCGCGCCGCTCATCGTTTTCCAGCGCAAATACATCGTTGTTCAACTCAATGGTTTCTTCCGGCTCAATGTACGAGGTGCGGCGGGTATCGCTTTCGCCGTGGAGGATGCCTTTTACCTGCCGTTTGTGTTCGGCATAGAGGGCCACTACCCGGCGGTTGTTGAGAAAGGATTCTTCTATATCGGCCACATAACCGGCTTTGCTGAGTTTGCTGAGCACTTTGTCGAACAGCCGGCGCAGTTCGTTGCGTTTGCGGAAAAGGCTCATGCGTATGCGCGCCAGCTCTTCGCTGGCATTGTCTTTTACGTTGCCCTGTTCATCGAGCACCTCGTCTATCAGCGCAATAATCGCTTTTTCGTAATGGGTAGATGCAATTACTTTGGTCAGGGCGGGGTAAGCAATGCGGCGTTCGGTATCGAACCAGCGGAAAATGTTTTTCATGTTTTCCGCCAGTTTGCGGATGCCTACCAGCTGCTCGCCGCCCAGCACGGCGCCCTGGATGCCCAGGAGCTTCAGCTCTTTGCCCAGGTTGAGCACATGCTCGTTGGGGAAATACTGGCCGGATTGCATGAGCAGCTTGTACTCGTGGCTTTGCTGCAGTTCCAGTTCGATGTATTCCTTACGGGTATGAATGCGGAGGTTTTCCGCCTTTGTTTTGGCATACACCGTTTTACAATGTTCCGTAAGCAACACTTTTATCTTGTCAAATTCCAGTTGCACTAATGCCGACTCGGGAAAAAACTTAATCATAGCGGGCAAAGGTACATAAACCCCCTGACCCTCTAAAGGGGGTGGGCTAAGAGATCAAAAGAGAAAAAAGAGTTAAAGGAGCTGTACGCGCTCAAAACATTTATGCCCGGCCGGTGTTATTGTACCGTTGCTGCATGTTAGCGTTTTCTTAAAACCGGCGGGGTGTCGTATAGCTTACCAAAAGGCTGGCGGAAGGAAGGCTAAATTGCAGGAAATTAAACACAATGAACCGATTCAACAACAACGGCAGGAAGCTGGTACTGGCGCTTGGAAACTGTATGGCAGGCTTGTTTGCCCTGGCCTCCCCCGTCAATAATGATCATCCAACTAAAATAATTATGAATAGCTCAACCAATACGGTCCTTGCGGCCGGCGAAACAATGAACGGCGTAAAAACAGATACGGCCACTTTTGGTACCGGGTGCTTTTGGTGTACAGAAGCCCTCTTTCAGCAGCTGGACGGGGTGCTGAAGGTGACGAGCGGGTACAGCGGCGGGCATGTAGCTAACCCCACCTACGAAGAAGTTTGCAGCAAAACCACCGGCCATGCCGAGGTATGCCAGGTGGTATATGACCCCGCCAAAATAAGCTACGATGAACTGCTGGAAGTGTTCTGGCAAACGCACGACCCTACCACCTTGAACCGGCAGGGCAATGACGAAGGGCCGCAGTACCGCAGCGTTATTTTTTACCACAGCGAGGAGCAGCGCAAAAAGGCGGAGCACTATAAGGCCGCACTGGATAAGAGCGGCGCCTTTGAACGCCCCATTATAACTGCCATAGAGGCGTACCGGAATTTTTACCCGGCGGAAAACTATCACCAGGATTACTACAAGCGCAACGGGTCCCAGCCTTATTGCTATTACGTGATACGGCCCAAGGTGGAAAAATTCCAGAAAGTGTTCAAAAACAAGCTGCGCCACAATTAATTTTCTCTAAGCGCCTGACATAAAAGCATCCCGGCATAAGTTGGGATGCTTTTTGTTTTAAAAATTCCATTACTTTCGTATATCCTTTTATGAAAAGAATAGAACTGGAAATAGTGGCTTTATCGCACAGCATTACCCAAACTCATTCGTATGCCGTAGTGCTGGGGGAAATCAATGGGTTGCGCCGTTTGCCGATTGTAATCGGGGGATTTGAAGCCCAGGCGATTGCCGTGGCCCTGGAAAAGATGCAGCCCAGCCGCCCGCTTACCCATGACCTGATGAAGAATTTTATGCACGCTTTTGGGGTGGACCTGACGGAAATTATCATCAGCGACCTGCAGGAAGGCATATTCTACAGCAAACTGGTGTGCATGAGCGAGAATGACACCGTGGAAATAGATTCCCGCACCTCTGATGCGCTGGCGCTGGCCGTACGCTTCGGTTGCTCCATTTATACTTATGAACATATCCTGGAAAGCGCGGGAATTTTAATGGAAGATACCGGGAAAAAGAAAAAAGGCGATCCCCCCACTAAAACAGAACATCCTGTGAGCCAGGACGATCTCAAAAACCTGAGCATGGGCGAGCTGAACACGCTGCTGGGCGAGGTGCTGGAACAGGAAGATTATCTCCGCGCCATTGCCATACGCGATGAAATCAACAGCCGGAAGGTATAGGCTGAAAACCAGTATAATTTGATTGTATTCCCCAATGCCAAAATAAACCTGGGCCTGCATATCCTGCGCCGGCGCCCCGATGGCTTTCACGATATTGAAACGGTATTTTATCCCGCCCCGCTTAAAGATGCGCTGGAAATTGTACCTGCGCCTGCTGCCGAAACAGGTATTCAACTGGAGCTGAGCGGGTTACCAATTGCCGGTCTGCCGGAAGACAATCTTTGCTTAAAAGCCTGGCATTTGCTTAAAAAGGATTTTCCCACGCTCCCTTCCGTAAAAGCGTATTTGCTGAAGGCTATCCCCATGGGTGGGGGCCTGGGCGGGGGGTCGGCCGACGGGGCTTTTATGCTGCGCCTGCTCAATAGCAAATTCCAGCTGAACCTGCCAGGCCCTGCGCTGCTGCGGTATGCCGCGCAGCTGGGCAGCGATTGCCCGTTTTTTATTCTCAACCAGCCCTGTATTGCCACGGGCAGGGGTGAACTACTGGAGCCGCTGGCGCTCGATTTGGCTGCTTACCGGCTGGTGCTGGCCAACCCCGGCATTCATGTCAATACCGGCTGGGCTTTTGCGCAGCTGGACCCAGCCCTCTTTACCCGCCCGCGGCCACAGCTGGCAGAGCTGCTGCAACAACCCGTGAACAGCTGGAAAGGACAGCTTAACAATGATTTTGAAACGCCCGTATTTGAACAATATCCGGCTATAAAAGAGCTCAGGAACAGGCTGTACCAGCAGGGCGCCGTATATGCCGCCATGAGCGGCAGTGGCAGCACGGTATACGGACTGTTTGAAAAAAATAAACCGCTGCCAACCCCGGTTGCCACCCATTATCACGTTATGAATTTGTAGCAGAATTTGGTAGATTTGAAGCAATAAATAAACCATTATCAGCAAAACTTTTTTATAGTATGGGAGGTACAGGAATTGTCAGCATATTAATCATAGCAGCCAACATTATCTTCTCCTATAAAGGGTTTACCAGCCAGTCCTTTTTTGACAGGTATTCCTTCGAGGTGGACAGGATTTTAATCGACCGTGACTACAAAAGACTCATCACCTCCGGGTTCCTGCACGTAAGCTGGCATCACCTGATCTTCAACATGATCTCGTTATTGCTCTTCAGCGCTATGCTGGAAGGCTATTTGGGACCGTTAGGATTTGCTGTTACCTATTTTATCAGCCTGGCAGGAGGCAACTTAATGGCCCTGTTCATTCATCGCAGTCATGGCGACTATAGCGCTGTGGGAGCTTCGGGCGCCATCAGCGGTGTCATTTTTGCTTCCATCGCCTTATTTCCCGGCCTGCATGTAGGCTTAATACTACTTCCCATTCATATTCCAGGGTGGTTGTTCGGCGTCGTATACGTGCTGTACTCCATTTACGGCATCCGTTCAAGACGCGACAATATTGGTCATGAAGCTCATCTCGGTGGCGCACTGGCCGGCATACTCACTGCCCTTGCCTTTTATCCTTCCGCCATAGTGAACAACCTTTTCACAATTGCCGTTATTCTTATCCCCATGACCGTTTTTACCTGGGTGATCGTCAAACAGCCGCAATTTTTATTGATAGATAATTTCTGGTTTAAAAACCAATACAATTATACCGTGGACGATCGCTATAACCTGCAAAAGAAAAACACGCAGCAGGAAGTAGACCGCATACTGGACAAAATCAGCAAGCGCGGGCTTAACAGCCTGTCCAGAAAAGAACGGGAGGTGCTGGAGGAGTATTCGAGGAAGTAATTGCTTTTTTGATTTGCGTCGGTTCAGGCGTGCCACGGTCAATTGCTTCGATAGCTAACCGTGGTACGCCTAAGATTCCTTACCCGCTTCGCGCAGCAGGTCTTCCAAATCCAATGCGTCGGTGACCATTTGCAGGTTGCCGGCCGCGTCAACAGGCCATTGTTCTTTTGGCTTATCCCAGTATAATTCCACGCCGTTTGAATCGGGATCATTCATGTAGAGGGCTTCCGATACACCATGATCCGAGGCGCCGGTTAAGGGGTATTTTGCGTTAATCAGCCGGCGCAATATAATAGCAAGATCGCGGCGGGTGGGATATAGAATTGCCGTATGAAAAAGACCGGCCGCGTTAACGGGCGCGGGCGGGGCGTTTTTACTGTACCAGGTATTGAGCCCTATATGGTGGTGATAACCACCGGCAGCAATAAATACGGCACTGTTGCCATACCATTGCATGACCTGGAAACCCAGCAAATCGCGATAGAATGCCAGGGAACGTTCAATATCAGCTACTTTAAGATGTACATGACCAATACGGGTTCCGGGGGGGACGATATACTCCATTGTGGCGTTTTTTGTTTATATTGCACAAAATTACAGCTATCCAAACCAACCTGCACATAGTACATTTCCTGGTGCTTAATTTAGACTTCCTTAATCATCGAAGTGCGTAGTACCGTTTCCCGCCATGAGCGGGATGTTTTGCATTTCCTGTATTTCCTGATTTATCAATTCATTTATTATGGCTCTTACTACCACTTTGGCAAGCGCTGCCATGCAGCATTACCTGGACCTTGAAGAAAAATACGGGGCGCACAACTATCATCCGTTGCCGGTAGTGCTGGAGCGCGGGCAGGGCGTTTATCTCTGGGATGTGGATGGCAGGCGCTATTATGATTTCCTGAGCGGCTATTCGGCCGTTAACCAGGGGCATTGCCACCCGGCTATTATTGCCGCGTTTATAGAACAGGCGCAAAAGCTTACACTTACTTCACGCGCGTTCCACAGTGATTTGCTGGGAGCATACGCCCGCTATATCACGGAATATTTCGGGTATGATAAGGTGCTGCCCATGAATACGGGCGTGGAAGCGGTGGAAACGGCGCTCAAGCTGGCCCGCCGCTGGGGATACGAGGTAAAGGGCATCGAGAATAATAAAGCGAAGATCATTGTGTGCGCCGACAATTTTCATGGCCGTACCGGTGCTGTTATTTCGTTTAGCACCGACCCTTCTTCCTACGCCGGTTTTGGCCCGTATATGCCCGGATTCCAGCCCATTCCCTATAACAACCTGGATGCGCTGGCCGAAGCGCTGCAGGATGCAACCGTAGCTGCTTTCCTGGTAGAACCCATCCAGGGAGAGGCGGGCGTGGTGCTACCTGATGAAGGTTATCTTGCCAAAGCCAAACAATATTGCGCCGATGCCAATGTGTTGTTTATTGCCGATGAAATACAAACCGGGCTTTGCCGTACCGGCAAAATGCTGGCCTGCGACCATGAAGGCGTGCGGCCCGACATACTGGTATTGGGTAAGGCGCTGAGCGGCGGTGTAATGCCGGTAAGCGCCGTGCTGGCTGATGATGCCATTATGCTTAACGTCCGCCCCGGCGAGCATGGCTCTACCTACGGCGGTAATCCACTGGCCTGTAAGGTGGCCATGGTGGCGCTGGAAGTGCTGAAAACAGAAGACATGGCTGCCTGCGCGGAAAGCATGGGAACCCTGTTTCGCCGGGAGCTGGCAAAGCTGGATTCTCCCTTTATCAAAACCATCCGCGGCAAAGGACTGCTGAACGCTATCGTGGTGGAGCATCCCGATAAGGAAGCGGCCTGGAACCTGTGCCTGGCATTAAAAGACAACGGGCTGCTGGCCAAGCCCACGCATGGCGATAAAATCCGTTTTGCGCCTCCGCTGGTTATTACAGGGGAGCAGGTGCTGGAATGCGTAAAAATAATTTCACAAAGTCTAAAGCAGCTATAAAAAAGGTTCGCGCAGGGCTAAAAGAGAAAAAGAGGTATTTGAAGCAATACCTCTTTTTCTCTTTTAGCCCTGTGCGCCAATTTACCTCAATATAATAAACGATTTATTCAGTACTTCCCGGCTGTCCTGCACACGCAGCATATACCGGCCGGGGGGCAGCTGGCCCAGGTCGTTTATAGTAAAGCTGTTGAAGCCCTTGCTCACGGCCACGGACAGGGCCCGGACGGCCAGCCCGTTTTCATTAAACACCGCGGCGTGCACGCTGCCCTGTTCGGGCGCATTGTAGGTAACCTGCAAGTATTCTTTTACAGGATTGGGCATTATGGCCAGCTCAACGGCGTTTTTACCGCCAAGGTCTACCCGCACCACGCTGCTGTAGGTGTATCTTCCATCTACACTGGTTTGGCGGATACGATAAAAGAATACCGTTGTATCGCCCGGCAAAGCATTATCGTTAAACCAGAGCCCGGTAGTGGTGCCAACAGTAGCATAAGCGCTGCCATTGCTGCTTCTTTCTATGCTGAAAAAGGAGTTGCTGATATCGGCGCCGGTGCTCCAGGCCAGGGATACAGCTGATGGAGCCGCCGCCGCCGTAAGCGATGCAAACTGTACCGGCAAGAGTACGAGCCCGCAATCTTCCACATCGGCAAATGTTTTGGTAACGGAGGTCCCGGCATTGCCTTTTGTTGCCCCGTTGGGCAAAAATTCTGTCAGGTGAGCAGAGGCGGTAGTGCCATTGCCCCCGCCGTTTACCTGGCGTGTTACCGCCGTAGTGGTAGTAGCAACATAACCGCCGCCACCGCCGCCGCCCGGTCCTTCTGCCTCAACAGCTATAAAAGGCTGGCTGCCGCCATTGCCGCCATTGGCCGTAATGGAGATACCGGTAATAGTGCCACTTACCAGGGCATTTACAGCACCACCCCCTCCCCCGCCTCCCGAGGCGTCCATATTTGTACCAAAGGTGGGATAGCCGTCCTGGCCGCCGGCAGATAATATGCCGGCGCCTGAAATATTTCCATTACAAAGTATATAAGCGATACCGCCGCCATTGCCACCATTGCCGGGCACATTATCATTGCCATCGCCACCGCCGCCGCCACCGCCCATAAACAGGCGGGTATCACCGTTATAATTGAGCGGGTGGCCGCCAAAACCGCCCTCATTATCCCTATAGTCGCCACCCCAGGCCGCATTGGAGGTGGCCAGCGTAAGCGCATCCTGGTCTGAGGATGAATAAGTATAGCCGCCACGGCCACCCCCAACTGATACATCAGTAGAAAAACCGGCGGCTTCCAGGTTCCAGGCATTGGCCCAGGCCGCTATTGAAATATCTTTCAGCCCCGTACCATTGTATGGAGCAAGCACAGCGGCCGTGCCAGCATTGGAACCACCGCCACCCCCACCGTTGTGCCCATTGCCGCCACCGCCGCCATTGGCAGGCGCACCGCGTCCCATAGCTCCCAGCAAACTGGCTAAATCGGCAGCAGAACCCGCAATACTCTCTCCCTTACCGGCAGCATTGTTGGTAGCCGTGGTGCGATAAACCGTTATAACACCTGCGCCGGGCGGCGAGGAAGTGCCCGGCAGCGGGTCTGCCCCACCGTTGAACCCTATGGCGCCGGCAGATATGCTTCCGTTCAGGGTAATATTGCCACGTACTTCAAGGGCTACCACGCCACCGGTGCCCGTAGCAGCCGACCAGGTGGTTCCCGTAAGAGTAACGCCGGCCCCTACTGTAAGCGATACCAGCCTGGGTACCCGCACCACCTCTGTGCGCAGGGTACCCCCAACACTGTACGTGTTGGCAAGAGCGGTGCAAAAATTGATCACATTGCCCGAAACGCTGTTTACGTATTTTACCTCGTAGTTGCCGGTATTGTTGTAGGCCGAAATGGTTCCATACGCAGCGGTATTGGAAGTACCAATAGTAGCTCCCTGCACCTGTACTATCAATATAAGGTCCCCCGCCGAGAGCGCGTCAACAGCATAGGGATTCACAGAATTGGTAAAAGAATTGCTACCGTTGAGATCAGCTATGTTGGAAACAACGGCCGACATGCTGCCGGCAGCATCGGTACCGGCCAGCGTGGTATACCTGTTCAGGATATAGGTACCCGCGGTGGTATAGCTTTGCGCGTGATCTTTTCCTTTTTGGGGCCAACAGGTAAGGCTTGCCAGTATGGCAAAGCAGGACGTTAAGAAACAGGTTTTCAGTTTCATTGGTAATGAATTAGAGTTAATTAAATCCTGATCTTAAGTAGTGCAAGAAACTGACCTTCCTATTCTTTTCAGAGCGCGATAAATGCTTTGTTCAGTATGTTATTGTTGTTTTGAATGCGAAGAATGTACCGGCCCGGGGGCAATTGGCCCAGGTCGTTTATAGTAAAGTTATTGACGCCTTTACGCACCGTCATGCCCAGTGTTTTTACCGGCAGCCCGGTTTCGTTAAACACGGCAATATGTATACTGCCTTCTCCAGGCGAATTATAGGTAACCTGCAGGTATGTTTTTACCGGGTTGGGCATTACCGTAAGCGCAATGGGGTTATTACCGCCTACGTCTACCCGTATAACGCTGCTGTAAGTATATCTTCCGTCTATACCAATTTCACGGACCCGGTAAAAGAAGACCGTAGTATCGGCCGGTAACGCATTATCGGTAAAATAGAAGCCGGTGGTAGTGCCAACAGCAGCAAACGAGCTGCCGTCGGTGCTTCTTTCTATGCTGAAAAAGGAATTGCTGATGTCGGTCCCGGTCTTCCAGGCCAATGCTACAGCTTTAGTAGCGGCAGCAGCTGTAAAGGAGGTAAACTGTACCGGCAGCAGAATGAGCGCACAATCTTCCACGTCGGCAAATACTTTTGTAACGGCAGTTCCTGCGTTGCCCTGTGTTGCGCCGTCGGGAAGAAATTCCGTGAGCAGGGCCGATTGCGTAATACCATTGGTGCCGCCGTTTACCTGTATGCTCACCGCAGTAGCGGTAGTAGCGATATAACCGCCGCTGCCACCACCACCCGGGCCTTCCGCTTCGGGGGCCAGCACGGGTTGTGATCCGCCCGCCCCGCCATTGGCCTTAATGGAAATACCGGTAATGGTACCGTTTACCAGGGCATTGATGGCGCCGCCGCCACCGCCGCCGCCGGAAGCATCCTCGGGAGGACCTCCGTAGGTAGGAAACCCCGCCTGCCCATTGGCAGTCAGGGTACCGGTGCCGGATATACTGCCGTTGCAAAGTATATAGGCAATTCCGCCGCCATTGCCGCCGTAGCCGGGCACATTGTCATTGCCATCGCCCGAACCGCCGCCGCCGCCCATAAAAAGGCGTGTATCACCGTTATAATTAAGCGGGTGGCCACCCATTCCGCCTACATTATCTCTATCGTCGCCGCCCCAGGCCGCCTGGCCAGGTCCCAGCACCAGGGCATTCTGGTTCGATAAGCAAAGGGTATAACCGCCGCGCCCGCCTCCTACCGATACATCGGTAGAAAACCCTGCCGCTTCCAGGTTCCAGGCATTGGCCCAGGCAGGGGTAGAAATATCTTTCAGCCCGGTACCATCATAGGGCAACAGGGCCCCGGCAGTACCGGCATTGCTGCCGCCCCCGCCGCCTGCATTGTGCCCGTTGCCACCGCCGCCGCCATTGGCAGGCGCTCCACGGCCATTGGCCCCCAGCATACCGGCATAATCGGCAATGGAGCCGGCAATACTCTCGCCTTTACCGGCAGAGTTGGTGGTCACCGTGGTACGATAAACAGTTATAACGCCGGGGCCAGGCGCTGACGATGTACCCGGCAGGGGATCTGTTCCGCCATTGAGCCCTATAGCATCGGCGGCAATACTGCCGTTTAACGTAATATTGCCCAGCACTTCCAGGGCCACCACGCCACCGGTGCCGGTAGCAGCCGACCAGGTGGGCCCCGCGAGGGTAACGCCCGCCCCTACGGTAAGCGATGAAAGCCGGGGTACGCGCAGCACCTCGGTACGGGTAGTGCCTCCTTCGCTGTAATTATTGGCAAGCGGGGTACAAAAACTGATTACATTGCCCGCTACGGCCTTCACGTATTTTACTTCGTAATTGCCGGTATTATTATAAGCAGCGATTGTTCCGTATGTATTGGTATTGGAAGTGCCGATAGTGGCGCCCTGCACCTGGACTATCAATATAAGATCCCCGAATGAGAGCGGAGCTACGGGATAGGGATCTACTGAATTGGTAAAAGAAGTTGCGCCACTCAGGTTGGCAATATTACTAACTGTAATGGATAATGTTCCTGCCCCGGCTGAAGTAGCCAGCGCATCGTACCTGTTTAAAATATATGTTCCGGGGATTGTATAGCTCTGGGCGCCATCCTTTCCCTTCTGCGCCAGGCTTGTAGCACCTGCCAGCATAACAAGGCAGGCCATCAATAAACAGATTTTAGGTTTCATGGGAATGGGATTACGTTAGAATGAAGCCTAAACGTACCCTTTTATTAGTATATTTTATAATGCCTATCCCCGCACTATATGCGACTTTTATACGATCAAAATGTACTAACTACTTGTTCTTTAAGTCGTTGTTGTGACTAAATCGTTGTAGTTTTATCACGATCAGCGTATAATAAATGTCTTATTTAGTATATTTTCATTGTGTTGCAGCCTAAGAATGTAATGCGCAGGAGGCAATTTGTCCCATTGGCGTATGATAAAGCCAGGGGCCGCACCACCTTCATTATAAGCGTTGGCAGGACCGGGACAAAAGCTGCTAATATTACCCGCTGCGTCCTTCACCTATTTTACCTTGTAATTACCTGTGTTGGTATAAGCTGTTTGACTACAATCAATTACCGGTGCTTTCAAATGCCAGCACCCGCAAGCGATTCTGGTAAAGGCCGCCCATTAAATATACCCGCCTGCCTGTACTTGTCTTTTTATTACCTTCATCTTCTTTTCAAAACCAAAACCACTGTTCACTTGGACGCGCATCCTCACCACGACCATCACGACCACCAGGAACTGCACCTGCAAAGCTCCGCCCTGCTGACCGATATTGTTATTGGCATGAGCGACGGGCTTACCGTTCCCTTTGCCCTGGCAGCAGGCTTGAGCGGCGCCGTTTCCTCCACCGGCCTTATCATTATTGCCGGGCTGGCCGAAATTGCCGCCGGTTCTATTGCCATGGGCCTGGGCGGCTACCTGGCCGGCAAAACGGAGATTGATCATTACAACAGTGAGCTGAAACGGGAGTATGCCGAGGTAGAAGCCGTTCCGCACAAAGAAAAGGAAGAGGTGAAAGAGTTCTTTTTCAACCTTGGCCTGAGCGAGGAAGTGCAAAACCAGGCCGTGGAAGAAATGACCCGTGATAAAGCAAAATGGGTGGATTTTATGATGAAATACGAGCTGGGCCTCGAAAAACCCGATCCACAGCGCGCCCGCAAAAGCGCCTTTAATATCGGGATATCCTACGTTGTTGGCGGCATCATCCCGTTAAGCCCTTATTTCTTTGTACACGAGGGGATATCCGGGTTAAAAATCTCTGCCGTCATCACCCTTATTTGCCTGTTTATTTTCGGCTTTTTCAAGAGTAAAATAACCGGCATTAATCCCTGGCAGGGCGCCCTGCGCGTAATGCTTATTGGCGCCGCGGCGGCTGGATGCGCGTTTGGGATAGCAAAGCTAATACAGAGTTGATAGTTGATGGTTGGTAGTTGATGGGCGTTTGAGGCGCAAGGCTATCAACAACCAACCATCAACTATCAACTGCCTTCATCTTTATGTCGGGCACAAATGCAGCCAGCAGCATAATTATGGAGGCTGCCAGCAATACATACAATCCCGGTTTCAGTTCGGGGCAATCGCCGCCATAACATTTTGACAGGAGAATATAATTGCGTGCCGACCACGCAATATTAAATGCCCCGATAAAAATATTGGTTCTTTTGGCCCAGATAAAGGGAAGCAGGAACATGACAATGCCCACTGCGCTTAAAACGCAGTTCATTAAGCCCGGGCGGCCAAAATTCTGTTTGCCAGAGGCGTACATCCCGCCTATTTCCAGTTTTACCGAAGGAATATATACCCAGGGCATATAGCAGGCAATTATTATCACCACGGCGGCAGCCACCCCTAACCATTTGGAATATTTCATGATGTGATACCGTTTTGCGGTCGGCAAAGGTAGGTTTTTGTTGCGCAAAATACCGCCGATGGAGGGATTAGCCTCCATGGCAGTGGACAAATTAACGGACAAAAAAATTATGTAAAACGGTAGGGTTTAGGGGCTTGTCTAGTGACGATATATAAAAAAAGGAGAATAAAAAGAAAAAGAAAAGGGGCTTGAATAGAAATTCTACCCCGTTTTTAATCCAATATCCTATGAAAAACCGATACAAAAATAGCGGAATAAATAAAGCGGGATAAGGTCAACATTACCTGAAATGCATAGGTACAAATACGCATGACCGATACGTACAAATATCCTTTGTTCAACAAAGCGGGGAATGCCCCTCCTGAGGGGTGAACGGCTAACCGCCAAAGACAACCGTGTTGAGGTAATCGTTCCGGAATTTCCCTTTGGGGTCATACCGCCGGAGCAATTGCTGAAAATGGGGCAGCCGCGTATACAGGCGGCTTATATCACGGTGAGGGGTGGTAAATAATTTTCCCCAGTGGGGCCTTGCGCCAAAAGGGGCCAGCTGTTCTTCAATCACCGGCAACAGCTGCTGAACGGCAGGCATGTTTTGCTGCCAGGTAAAATGGATGGCGGTGCAGGGTTGCCGGTAGCAGGGGCTCATCCAAAGTTCGTCTGCCGCTATGCAACGGATTTCGGAAATCAACAAATGCGGGGCTATTTTTTCGTGCAGCCGCTCCACAGCCTGTATGGCCCGGTACGACGTTTCAAAGGGCACAAAGTACTCCGACTGCAGCTCTTTGCCACTGCTGGGCGTAAAGCCCATGCGAAAATGGGGCAATCGCTCGTGCCAGGGGCCGGGCATGCCCAGCTGCTCCGTGCAGTGTTCGGCCGACAGGCCGCTGATGGGATGCAGGTTTTGGGTAGCGGCTTTTGCGCCGAAAAAATCGGTGGGCGGTTGCCAATTTCCGGATGCCCCCACCCTTGCTTTTACCCATACCTCATTGATATTTTTGTTGCGCCAGTTGGTAAACAGGCTAACGCTGTAGCCGGCACTCATGATGGCTTCAAAATGATGCTCCAGCTGCTGCAGGGGAAGATTCTCGTATACGTGCTGGCTTACCTGGTAGGAAGGCTCTACGGCAAGTGTAATATAGGTTACTACCCCCAGGCCTCCCAGGTGTACCACCGCCCCGGCAAATTGCTCCTGGTCCTGCTTCCATTTCACCAATTCACCCGTGGCAGTCATAAACTCCATTGCCCTTACAGCGGCAGACAAGCTGCCGTTTTTTATTCCCGAACCATGGGTGGCCGTGGCGCAGGCGCCTGCTATGGAAATATGCGGCAGGGAGGCCAGGTTGTGCAAGGCATACCCGTTGCTTTGCAGGTAAACAGCCAGTTCTCCATAGCGCATGTTTGCCGGAACGGTTATTGTGCCGTAGTTTTTATCCAGCGTGATCATTTTGCCGAGATGGTCCAGCGAAATAAGCCGGTGTGCAGAATCGGCAATGTTATTAAAACAATGACGGGTGCCGAGCACTTTAAGGTGACCCGATTTTTTGACCAGTGCCTGTAATTCGTCCATGGTATCCGGCTGTTCCAGCGGGAAAGCCTGGTAGGTATAATTTCCGGCCCAGTTTTTTAACATAATAGATAACTTATAACCAACAAATTACATTTTCCGGTTAAAACAATCGGTTCATTTCTATAAAATAACACCCGCGCATACGACCATCTCCGCAACATTGCCAGTTAAGGTTGTTATGATGCTCATTAATGGGTATATACCAACCGGGACGGGGTACCAGGATGTTTTTAGTTGCCATAGATGCAATACCTGTTGATGGGATGGGACAGATCGTGTTTTAACCGTTTAACATCAGTAACCCTGTTCAAGGCAGAACCCGCCTCCAGCATGGCAATTAAAAGTCTTTGGTAGGTTAATTCGCTGCCATGATACCCATCGATGGATTCAGCATCATCCGACCCGCATAAGGCGTTATGTGAGAAATCATATATTTCATCACCGTATTGCTCAAATAAGGGCCGCACGCTGTTATAAATCAGTTTCATATTGTTGTATTTGCCGCTTTGGATCATTTTGGAATACACGATATCCGCAAAAGGCGGAAGGAATGCAATCACTTTGATGTGATGCATACTGCAAAATGCCAGGATTTCGTTTAATGTCCCGAGCGATTTTTCATCCACATCATTACCAAAATAGCGTGAATTGCGGCCGATCCTGCCGAGGTTTTCTGAAAACAGGTAATCATCGGCAGTTGGGTCGTTATGCAGCAGTTTTGTAACCTGGTTACCATAATCAATGCTTCCATCGTTCCTGAATCCTTTATGATTAATGACAGCGTTCAGCCCGACCTTAAATAAAGAATCCTGCTGTTCAAGAGCAGGCCGGTGGTATTTACCCCTGAACAAATCGGCATACATCCACTGGTAAGTAGCAGGCAGCCCTGGGAAACAGGTGAAACTATTTTCCCAAAAGCTTACAGGGCGCGCAGGGCTGCTCGAATTAAACGAGGTGTTGAACATCCATTGGTCGAGACCAATAAGCAGGTAAGAGGGATATTTGTTTACGGGAATATTTTTCATGAACGGAACAAAATCGTTGATACCTGAAATGGTATTGCCGGCATTGTAAAAACCGGAATCAAACATTTTTGCCCTGAACTCCAATACCCGGGAAGTGCCGAGCGCCCAGATGGTCTTCTTTTCTTTTTTATCCAGGCAGGCCCATTTGAGGTAGTGATAGTTGTGTTCATTATAGCTGTACCCGATAAGGTATTTTTGATTGCCGGTAATCAGCTGGTCGATAGTATAAAAGTTCTCTTTTGATTTCCATAAAATGCAAGTGGGAATAGTTAACAATAGCAACAGCGGGGTGATGAAAATAAATAGCCGGGACAGTAGTTTTTTCATTGGTTAAAACTGGAAATAAATAAATGGTTGTTCTGCATGATACAGTTCGAAAGTAATGGCGATAATGAGATAATAAAACCCCCACCTTGCTGCGACAGGCCAGGTAAGGCCCGTTCGGGCTATGGCATATGGCTGTTCCCTGCCCAGCCATTCCACCATAACGAATGCGATAAGCAGGGTGACGAGCTTGACCGGGATATCTTCAGGCTTTGAAAAAACAGAAAGAGAAAACATACCACGTATATACCGGAATGCGCTGTGGAGGCTGTCGGCACGGAAGAAAATCCAACCAAATGTAGCCAGGCAGAAGGTAACACAGATAGACAACAGCTCTTTTGCTGCCGGGAAATATTTTCCCTGCGCCGCAATATCGCGGTGCGAGCGGTGGGTATTGGTGAGTACCAGCGGTAGCATATAAACAGCATTCAATGCACCCCATGCGATAAAGGTGAGATTGGCGCCATGCCAGAAACCGCTGACCAGGAAGATGATAAATATATTCATCGTTTTTCTCCATGGATTCACTTTGCTTCCCCCCAGCGGGATATATAAATAATCCCTGAACCAGGTGGCAAGGGAGATATGCCAGCGTCGCCAGAATTCCGCAATGTCGCGGGAGAAGTAGGGAAAGGCAAAATTCCGGTATAGTTCTATACCGAAAAGCCTTGCCGTTCCTATGGCAATATCGGAATAGCCGGAAAAATCGCAATAGATTTGAAAAGCAAAAAAAACAGCGCCTGCTATCAGCGTGCTGCCATGATAAGCGCCGGGTTGTTCAAAAATCCTATTGACATAGGAAGCACAGGTATCGGCAATGGCCATTTTTTTGAACAGGCCCCATAATATCTGCCGCAGGCCGTCTACCATACCGGGATAATTCCATGATCTTTTTTCCCGCAGCTGTGGCAACAGGTGGGTGGCTCTTTCTATGGGTCCGGCTACCAGCAGTGGAAAGAAACTGACAAACAGGGCATAGTTGATACAATTCTTTTCAGGCTTTATCCTGTTTTTATAAATATCAATCACATAAGATAACCCGTGAAAGGTATAGAAGGAAATGCCAACGGGTAATATTACCTGTAACGTCCACATATTTACTTTAATACCCAAATGTAACAGGGCTTCAGCAAACGATGCTGCGAAAAAATTGTAGTATTTGAATACCATCAGAAACCCCAGGTTGATACAGATGCTGAGCCGGAACCAAAAGCGTTTCCGTTTAAGGTCGCCTGCTTCATACATTTTGAACCCGGTAAAATAATCGAGGGCTGTAGAAAAGATAAGCAGGAATAAAAACCGGTAGTCCCAGCAGGAATAAAAGAAATAGCTGGCAATAAGCAGTAGTATATTCTGTACTTTCAGGCTTTTACCTGCTGCAAGCCAGTAAAGCATAAAAACAACCGGCAGGAACAGGGCAAAGCCAGGGGAATTAAAAAGCATACATACCAGGGTTAACGTAATGCCCAAAAATAACGTAAAATTTCAGGGAGCGTGGCCGCAGGTCAATTAACTACCAGCGCAACTGCTTTCCGCGCCGGCCTCTTACTACTACCCGTGTACAGCAGGGCAACGGGGGTATTTTCCCTTCTTTCCAGGAGGAATCCCCGGGTGTGGACCAAGGGCACTCCGGGTAGTGACCAGGTGCTTGGTAAGAGGGCGTATTCAGTAAATAATCAGTTGAAAATCACCATTATAATTGCAATGTTACCCTTTTTCCCGTCTTTACCGCCAGGTAAATAGCGTCGATGATTTTAAGATCCTTAAGGGCTTCTTCACCGTCTACGGGTATGGGGGGCTGTTTTCCTTCCAGTAGGATGGCCGCCATTTCTTCCATCTGCACCGTTTGGTGCGTCTGGTGCGGCTGGGTGAGTTCGCCTTTGCTGGTGCGGCCCTGTATAGGACCATAACCGGTGGAGGGCTGCAATTCAGCAAAGCCTTTTTCGCAGTTGAGAAAAAAGCGGTCGAGGTTGTTCATGCTGTAGGTGGATAAGCAGGAGGCTACGGCACCACCGGGAAAGCCTAACTGAAACTGGATGGTTTCGTCCACACCTTCCTTGAATTTTACGGGGTCGGTTTTGGTTTCTTCCGCCGTGACCCAAATGGGATCTTCGCCTACCATATAACGAGCACCATTGATGGAGTAAATACCAATATCCATCATCGAACCGCCGCCGGCCAGTTGTTTGTTGAGCCGCCACTGCGAGGGGTCGCCGATCCTAAAGCCCGTTAATCCCTGGAAAAACAGCACTTTTCCCATTTCACCATTGTTGCGCATACGGATAATTTCCAGGGTTTTTGGCTCAAAATGCATCCTGTAGCCCACCAGCAGTTTTACGTTTGCTTTTTTGCAGGCTTCAATCATTTCCAATCCTTCCTTTGCATTTAATGCCATCGGCTTTTCGCAAATGACATGCTTGCCGGCTTTGGCCACGCGTATCACCTCATCATGGTGCAGGGCATTGGGCGTAATAACGTATACCGCATCTATATCGGGGTTGTTTTTAATGGCATCGAAGTTTTCGTAGTTGTAGCAGTTTTTTGCTGGTATACCGTATTTGCCCTGCCAGGCGCTTATTTTTGATGGCGTACCGCTGATAACACCTACCAGCTTAGCCTTCTTACAGGCTTGCATGGCTTCCGCTACGCGGGTTCCATAACTTCCCAGGCCCATGATGGCTACGCGGAGCACGGGCCCATCGTAAGGCAATTCATTCAAAACGGGGTTGCCGGCCAGGCCGGGACGGGATAAGGAAAGCGCAAGGGCTGAGAAGCCGAGTTTTTGCAGGAAATCGCGACGTGTATTCATGGCAAGGTGTTTTTATTGTTAACGGTTGTCTCCACTAAAAGTACTAAAAGGATCCCGAGCGTGTACATCAATATATCGGTCCAGGCAAAAGAAGTACCGATAATGACCCGGGCGAGGGCGTATTTTTCAAGTCCCAGTATGCGGATGATATGAATATACTGCAATCCCTCTACCAGGTAAGCAAACAGCAATACCCCCAGCGCGGTGGCCATTGGCGGGGTATTTAAAAAACTTTTTACCAGGCAATAAATGAGGATGACCACTAAAAAATCACCCCCGTAGGGACGGATGATGGCATCGTGCATATATACGCCGATCAGTATTTCGGTGACCAGGAGTAAGGCTGTCCAAATAAAATAAGTTCGATTAAAAAGCAGCATGTCAGTTCTCCTGTTCTTTTTTCCCGCCAAGAAATTCACTGGTAAAATGCTCGTCACGCTTTGGCCGGGAAAATTTTTCGTGGTTGTATTGCTGTGAGCTTCCGCGGGGAATGGACAGGGATTGCCATTTGTCGTTGCTGAGCATCTTCCCGATAAAAACGATCTGCCCGACATGGTAGGGATAATGGGCCAGTTGCCGGTTGATGGCTTCCATGACCGTATGCCCCATGTTGCGGATATAAATGGTTTTGCCCAGGTCGTCCGGGTTCAGCACACTCAATGCGTTGAACAGGCAATCCCAGCCCTGGTTCCATTTTTCCATTAATTCCGCCCTGCTGCTGATATCGTTTTCAAATTCCGCATCTCTTTCGCGCCAGGCTTTTTCACCGTCGGTAGTTAAAAAATCCGTCCACCTTGACAGCATGTTGCCCCAAAGGTGCTTTACAATGGCGGCGATGCTGTTGCTTTCTTCGTTGTACTGTATAAAAAGCTGGTCGTCTGCCAGCTGGCTGAAGGTTTTGTCGCCCAGCATTTTGTAGTATTCAAATTGCTTCCGGGCGCTGTCCAGGTAATTGTTTATCATGGTACCCAAATTTAAACAGAAAAGCCCTTTTTTTCTTATGCAAATTGGGCCGGTCCGCATCTTATCCTGTTAATACCGCATTCCGATTATCTGGCATTAAACCGCTTATGTATGCAACCAGGAAAGTTTACCCTTGTTATAGTCCTCCTGTTTTTCTTTGCCACTTCCCTGTACAGTCATCCCCTGCCCCCCGATACCAGCAAAAGCCCCTGCCAGCAGCGCGCCATGCGCCTGCTGGACGAGGCCCTGGACCTGATGCAAAAGCATTATTACCGGAAAAGGGGGGTGGAATGGGATTCACTGATTACCGGGGCCAGGGCAAGGCTTTGCGCTTCGGGCAGTTGCGATGAAGCGTACCAGACCATTAACTGGTGCTTTGGCCAGCTGCAGGAAAGCCATAGTTTTATTATGCAGCCTGCAAGAGCCGCCGTATATAACTACGATACGGCC
>JACXTT010000391.1_pt1 | contig 73375 bp, 58 predicted proteins | sample 9270951 | NCBI WGS metagenome assembly JACXTT01 (sample SAMN15532306, study PRJNA645909) | rock metagenome | isolation source: weathered quartz diorite | place: Puerto Rico | collected 2017-06-21
GAGAAAGCGAATTGCGACGTCCCAGCAGGCCACCCGCCGGGAGCAGGCTCCGATACTATGTACTTATGCGTCGTGGACAAGGATGGAAATATGGTTTCCTACATCCAGAGCAATTACGAGTCGTTCGGGTCCGGCGTCGTGGCCGCTGGCACGGGCTTCGTCCTGCAGGACCGCGGGGGACTCTTCAGTCTCGATCCTGCCAGCCCGAATGTGCTGGCCGGCCGCAAGCGTCCCTTGCACACGATCATTCCTGCGTTTATGGCCAAGGACAATGTGCGAATTGCTTTCGGCATCATGGGCGGCTGGAACCAATCCCAGGCCCATGCTCAGTTCGTGTCCGATATCGTGGATTATCACATGAACATACAGGCTGCCCTGGAAGCGCCGCGCTTCACGAAAATCTCCTTTGGCAGATGTGACGTCGAGGTCGAGGGGCGCGCGCCTGCGCTCGTGGGGAACGAACTGGCGCGCCGGGGCCACCAAATTAAGGTCCTGGATGACTTCGCGACTGCCGTTGGCGGCGGCCAAGCCGTTCGGCGCGATTTTTCCAGTGGGGTAAACTATGGCGCTTCCGACCCTCGCAAAGATGGTGCGGCCATTCCGCAAGAGCCCTAGCCCGGATTCGTGGCAGGTTCAACCAGGAGCGTAAGCTCGGCAGCAAGAAGAGATAATGCCACCCAAAAGCAAACCCATCGTCCTGATTCTTTGCACAGGAAATTCCTGCCGCAGCCACATGGCGGAAGGAATCTTGCGCGCTTCGGCCGGGGACATTTTGGACGTTCAAAGCGCCGGGGCCAAACCAGCAGGGTTTGTCCATTCGCTGGCGATCCAGGTGATGCGGGAAATCGGGATCGATATTTCGCAGCATCGGTCGAAACACCTGAGCGAATTCCTCAATCAACCCATCGAGACGGTCATTACCGTCTGTGACAGCGCGAACCAGGTTTGCCCGGTTTTCCCTGGCCAGGCCAATCGGCACCACTGGAACTTTACTGATCCCGCGCACGCCCAGGGAACTGAGGAGGAGAAGCTGGTGGTGTTCCGCCGAGTGAGGGACGAAATCCGGCGCGTGTTTGAGACCTATGCCCTTGGCCGACGCGCGACGCTCGAAGCGTGTGGCCATTAACACCGTGCCAACTTCCGCTCGGCGCGGCGTTGAAAAATCTGATCGCTCAGCACGCCGACGAGCACTACCGCACCCATGACAGCGAAGTTGAGCGAGCTGGGGATGCCCAGCAAGTTGACCAGGTTCTGAAGCACTTGCAACAAGGCGGTGCCGATGACAATCCCGAGAATCGAACCTTCGCCGCCGCGCAAGCTGCATCCTCCAAGCACGGCCGCGGCGATGCCGTATAGCTCATAGAAATTCCCGTGGTTCGACGGCGAGACCGAGTTGGTGTAAAAGGCCAGGAGGATGCTCGAGATGCCGGTCAGCAGCCCTGCCACGACATAGCTGCTGGCGACTACCCGACGGGTATTGATGCCAGAGAAGCGAGCAGCTTCCTCATTGCGCCCGACGGCAAAAAGATAACGGCCATAGGTCGAGCGGTGGAGCACCACCCACATCACGATCGCAATCACTAGCAGTAGCACGAACGTCATCGGCAAACCGAACAACTTGCCCTTGGCAAGGTCGCGCAGGCGCTCAAATCCTTCCGCCTCGCCGAAGCCTTTGGTGTTGTCATTGGCGATGAATCGCGCCAGGCCGCGATAGACCAGCAATCCGCAGAGCGTGATAATAAACGGCTGGATGCGCATCCATGTGATGAGCGCGCCATGCATCCAGCCGAGGAACATGGGAATCGCAATAGCAGCACCCGCGGCCACCGGCCAGGGCCAATGCCATTCGCGCAGGGACATGGAGAGCAATACGCCGCTCAGAGCGAACATCGACCCGACGGACAAGTCGATGCCGCCCGTGATGATCACCAGTCCCAGGCCAATGCCGAAAATACCGAACAGGCCGATGACGTTCGCCATGTTTCCGAGGTTCACAGGCGAGATAAACTTGGGATTCAGGACGGCCGTCACAACGCACAGCACCAGCAGCAAAACTGAGATTCCGATTTCCTTTTTCATTTAGCGTGCGTTTGGAAAATCCGCTTCACTGTAGGAGCCGACGTGAGGAGGCTCAAATTTCAACGGCTTCTGGTGCAGCTCAGAGGCTCCTCACGTCGGCTCCTACATGTTAACATGACGCCTCAACGTCAGCCTTTATCTTTCCACCTATCCCTCGTTCGCAATCGGAGATTTCGCGGCAGCAATCCTCTTACCTACGGCCAGTTTCATGATGTTCTCCTCGGTGCAATCGGCCCGCTCTAGCACGCCGCTGATCTCCCCCTCATGCATGACCGCCACGCGGTCGCTCACACGCAGCACTTCTTCCATGTCACTGCTGATCATCAGGATGACCGTCCCCTGCTCTGCCATCGCGCGCATCAGGCGGTAGATCTCAGCTTTCGCACCCACATCAATTCCCCGCGTCGGCTCGTCGAGGATCATCACCCTGGGAGACATCGCCAGCCATTTGGCGAGCACGACTTTCTGCTGGTTGCCACCGCTTAAGTTCACGACCAAGGCCTCGGCACCGGGCGTCTTGATGTTCAGCGACGAAATTTGTGCGTCAGCCGTTTTGCACTCGCGATCACGGCGGATCAAGTTCCATGGAGCGAACTGTTTAAGTGACGGCAAGGTGATGTTCTCCCGCACGCACATGCCAACGACCAATCCCTCGCTTCGCCGATCTTCGGGCACGAGGTAAATCGCATGGCGTATTGCTTCCTGCGGATCGCCGACATGAATCGTTTCCTCGCCCAATGAGACTTCACCGGTCGCAAACCGATCCAGGCCCACAATGGCCTTGGCGATTTCAGAGCGGCCCGCGCCAACCAGGCCGGCAATGCCGAGGATCTCGCCCCGCCCCACGTCAAACGACACGGCTTTCCCTGGATAACGGCCCGAGCGCAATCCGCGCACTTTGAAATAACCGGGCGCCCGGGGCGCGCCGGACTGGACGTAAGAACTCCTGATGTCGCGTCCGACCATCAGGCTCACGATGCGGTCGTGAGAAATTTCGTCGCGCGCCAACTGCCCCGCGTTTTTGCCGTCGCGCAGCACGACGACGCGGTCCGCGCACTGCTCAACCTCACCCAGCCGATGGGAGATGTAAATGACGCTGATCTTCTGCGCGCCGAGTTCGCGTACCAGTTGGAGCAGCCCGTCGGTCTCGGCGAGGGTGAGACTCGAAGTCGGCTCGTCCATGATAATCAGGCGCGCATTGAGCGACAGTGCCTTGGCGATCTCGACCATCTGCTGCTGGGCGAGCGCGAGCTCGTCCAATCGCGTGCGACTGGGAACTTCCAGGCCGAGGCGCTTGAGATAGGGCTCGGTGTCAGCATGGATTTTTTTGCGATTGATGAGATTGAATGGGCCAAGCACCGGCTCACGCCCGAGGAAGACATTGGCGGCCACATCGAGGTTGCCCAGTACGTTGAGTTCCTGGTGAATGAACGCGATGCCGAGTCGCATCGCTTCGTGGACGTTGTGAATCCTGACCTGGTGACCGGCCAGCAGTATTTCGCCGGCGTCGGGCGCATAGACGCCCCCGAGGATCTTCATCAGCGTCGATTTGCCCGCGCCATTTTCGCCCACGAGCGCGACAACTTCACCTTGGCCGATTTCCAGGCTAACATCGTCCAGCGCCACCACGCCGGGAAAGCGCATGCCAATCCCGCGCATTTGGAGAAGGGGCGATGTGCTCAATCAGTTCCCCAGCAGCTTTTTCAGCCTGGCCGAAAATTCCGCCACGTTGTCTTTCCGGATGTTCAACGTAGGAACGATTTGCTTTCCTCCGGCTAGGGCAGCTTTGTCGCCACCCAGGTATCTGGCCATTCGGGTGATAGCTTGCTTGCCGAATTCGTAAGGCTGTTGAACGACGGTTGCGTGGATGGCGCCCGAGGCAACGGCGGCGAGCGTTTCTTCCTCCTCATCGAAGCAGACGATCTTCATCTGGCCGGTTTTGCCGGCTGACTGGACGCCGTGAACGATGGCCGGGCCGTTGTAGCTCCAAAGTCCGACCAGGCACGCCACATCGGGATACTTCACCAACGTATCCTCGACGTTTTTCTGGGCCCGCACGCGGTCAGTTTCGTCGGTGCGCACGTCAAGAATCTCAATCTTCGAGCCCTCGAGCTCCGTCTTGAGGCCGGCGAAGCGCTCCTTGGCGTTTTGCGCGTCTAGCGTGCCCACGAAAAGCATAATCTTGCCTCCGTTGGGAAGCGCCTCCTTGACGAGCTTGCCCGCTTCGACGCCGGCGGCGGTATTGTCCGTGCCGATGTAGCAAACGCGTTTGCTGGCGGGCGCGTCGCTATCGTGACACACGAGCAGAGTCTGCTCGGCCAGCTTGTTCAGCAGCTCGGTTTGGTTGGCTGGATCCACTGGGCTGACGGCCACGCCATCGATGCCTTTGGCAGCCAAGTCGTCGAGGATCTGGCGTTGCTCCGCCGCCGTCCCGGACGAGGGGATCCGGAAATCGACTTCGACGTTGCCGAGTTCCTTTTTGGCATCATTGCAGCCGGCGCGGGCAATCGTCCAAAAGGACGAAGCGTTGTTGGAGACAAAGGCAAGCTTGAGCCTTTTCTGCTGCGCACCGCCGGACTTGGTTCCCGATTCGTTCCCTGATTTTCCACAGCCTCCAAGCAGCAATACCAGTGAAACGGTTCCGCATGAGACGGCGAATGCTTTGATCTTCATAGGCAATCTCTCAATCGCAAGCCATGTTAGCGATCCGCCCAAGCCGCAGTCCACATATCTTTCTGCGAGCTTGGGACTCAGTATGGCCGCCGCCATCGAGTCCGCGCTTGCTTAACTCAACAATTCTGGAATCCTTGAGTTTGATGAAAGGGCGTTTCATTGCTTTCCTGACTCTGGCGGCGCTGGGATTGACCTCTGCAGCATATCCAGTAATCGCCGCCGACTATGGGACAACTCCTTACCCAAATGCGCCCAACACGCCCCAACCGCTGCCACTGCGGGCCAATGTTCCTTCTCCTCTCGGCAACACGAACACGCCCTCGGCAGTCTCCGGCGAGTCCGAGCTAACGGCCCAGTTGAACCTGTTAAATTTACTCGCACAGGATCACCGCGAGCGAGCCGAGGCCGCGACCAGGAACGGTCAGGCGGACCTGGCCAAGTGGGAATCGGGCCTTGCTGAAGAACTGGGCCACCGAGGTTCAATCCTTATGGCTCGACTGGAGGGACTCGACACCCGCAAACACGCGCTCCCGGGTTCCAAACCGGTCGAAGCGACTGACGAGCTGAGTTCAGCGGAGCTTGACTACCTCGCGAAGCTGCAAGAGAGGACGCAGGCCATCCAGCAGGAGCTGGCAGCCGCCGTGGAAGAGACAAGACTGTATGCTCTCCAGGTTGCGACTAACCGCGACGTCATTCAGTATAACGACAACAGTGCTTCACTGCGGCTGCAGGAAAGCAGCAGGAACATCAGCCGGTTGCAGGCGGAACAGACGGATCTTGAACTCAAAACGAGTCACTTTTGGGCCTTGCGGGCAATGGTTCGCAACGCCCTTGGCTCTCGGTCTCCCGATACGAATCAGGCGGTTCCAAAGGCGCCTGTCCCTGCAAGCGGGCAATAAGGAGTCGTGAACTAGGAAGAGAAACAGTGAGAAAAGCTGGCTTTGCGAGGTGAGCTTGAAGTGGTGGCTGGGGGCGGAATTGAACCGCCGACACAAGGATTTTCAGTCCTCTGCTCTACCAACTGAGCTACCCAGCCAGCGCGGGGCACTATTGAACTCGGATCTGAGCAGGATGGCAAGGTTCAACTGAACCGGCTCAGATTCAACAACTCCAGTCCAAGAGCCTCGTTAACCTATCACGCGGAACGGGCGTCCGACATCCTACCATCGGAGTTCGAGGTAGCCGCCGGGCTCAGTCGCAGAGATTGCCGTCGTGATTTCAGCGAGATGCTTTTGGATTTCAGGCCAACTGGTGGTAGGCAGGACGAGGATGGCAATGCCCTTGCCAGACAAATTTTGCTGGTAGCCCAGGTTCTGATCGGTTGTCACCAAAAGCTCGAAACGCGCTTCGGCAGCGTTCAAGAGTTCGCCATTGGAGAAGGACGATCAGCCCAGCTCGTGGGCGGTCGAAACCGGGTGCGGTCACAAGGCTTGGCGCAGAGGCGCAGGGGAGCCCTGATCGAACAAGATTCGCATGAGCAGTCCCGCTCAGGCAACCGCGAGACTTTCTTCTGCATGGCGGAGCACAGCCATGACCTGCTCGCGGGCAACGCCGGGAAACCACTCGAGGAAATCCTCCAAAAGCGCCCCATCCTCGATGGTTCTCAAACAAGGCGCGGACAGGCACACGGGTGCCTTTGAAGACCCAGGCGCCACTCACCTTGCCCGAGGTGCGTTCGACGGCTGGGCATTGTCTCCAATCAATCATGGACGCCAATTTGCCACTTGTTCCGCGCACGGGCAAGCACCCAGTGTGGCGTTGCTAGGAGGAATCTCCCTTCGCGGGTTTCCCGGGGCGATCATTTTCCGATGCAAAACTGACTAAAGATCATGTCGAGGAGATCTTCGGTGGTTGTCTGGCCGACGATTTCGCCGATCGCATTGACGGCGATGCGCAAGTCCAGCGCAGCCAATTCTAGGGTGGCTCCCGCCCGCAGGGCCTCGAGCGTGCGCACGGTGGCGGCGCGACCGCGGTTGAGCGCGTCCTGGTGGCGCGAGTTGATCATGACTTCCAGCATTTCCGCTTTGATCTCACCTGACCAGACTAGATCTTTGATGGCGTCCTTCAGCGTTTCGATACCTTCGCCGGTGAGGCAGGAAACTCGGCAAAGGGGCGAGGGGCGAGGGGCGAGGGGCGAGGAGGCGGGTGAAAGATTTGAAAGGCTCGCGACGGCTTCGGCACTGCCCGGCAGGTCAATTTTGTTCAGCACCAGTATGCTTTTCTTCCCAGCGAATTCGGCGAGATAGTTCTCGTCGGCCTCGGTGAGCGGCTCGGACACATCAAGGACGTGCAGGATGAATTCGGCCTTATGGAGGGTTTGGCGGCTGCGCCGAACGCCTTCGGCTTCGATTTCATCGCGCGCCTCGCGCAGGCCCGCGGTGTCGATGAACACGACCGGCAGGCCACGGATGTTGGCGGTTTCCTCGATCGTGTCGCGGGTGGTGCCCGGGATCGCAGAAACGATGGCGCGGTCATGGCCGAGTAGTTGGTTCAGCAGGCTGGATTTGCCCGCATTCGGCCTACCGATAATCGCTGCGCGAATGCCGCGGCGCAGGAGCTGGCCTTCGGGAGCGGTCCGGAGCAGTTGGTCCATGAATGCCACGCCGGATTCGAGCCGGGCGATGAGCTCGTCGCGAGTGTCGGGCGCGAGGTCTTCTTCCGGGAAATCGATGTGGGCCTCGACGTGCGCGAGGACCTGGAGCATTTGGTCGCGCAGGGAGTTGATGCGCTGCGAAAGCTTGCCGGCGAGTTGCTCGTTGGCAGCGCGCAATGCCAGCTCGGTCCGCGACTGGATGAGATCGGCGACTGCTTCTGCCTGCGTGAGGTCGATTCGCCCGTTGAGGAAGGCGCGCCGGGTAAATTCGCCCGGTTCGGCCAGCCGTGCGCCGCATTTGAGAACGGTATCCAGCACCGTTTTGGCGGCTACCAATCCACCATGGCAGGAGATTTCGACGACATCCTCGCGCGTAAAAGTGCGCGGCGCACGCATGATGGCCAACAGCACTTCATCCACGGTTTGGCCCTGGCGAACGATGTGACCGAAATGGAGCGTATGCGTTGGCGCCAAGGATGGCTGTGGGACGCATCGGCCGGCCGGCGCGAAGCAGCGATCGGCAATTGCCAGCGCCTCCGGCCCGGAGAGGCGAATGATCGCCAGCCCGCCTTCGCCGAGAGGTGTGGCAATTGCAGCGATGGTGTCGTCGAACATAGTCCAATTCTGGTTGCGAGCTAATGTGCCGAAACAGTGATGCGTTTACAATGGGCGCGCCGGGTCGGACAGCAATTCCAATTCTGACCGTCCTCTGTAGGAGACGAGGTACGGGCGCTTTGCCCAAATCCTGCGAGGGTAGGGCGCGCTGTCCCCAGCGCGCCGCGATGAGGTCCCAACCTGCGATTTTGCTCGGAAACTGGGGTGTTCGTTGGCGCGCTGGGGACAGCGCGCCCTACCTTTTTAGACCTCGCGCCATTTGGGCAACATGCCCGTAACGAGTCTCTAATTTCAGTCCGAAAACCTGAGATCAGAGACTCGTTACCTCATCTCCTACAACCAAAATGAGAATCGCTGTGAGTCAGAATAGCCCTTTCCTGCCCTCCTCCGGGGAAGATCAGCGACAGGAACCGCGGGCGTTTTCCGCGTCGCGCCCGAGCAGCAGGAGTCGTGCTTTTTCGTAGCTCTTGCGCTCCAGATAATGGAGCAGATCAAGGTCAGTTCCCTTGGGCAGCCGGCTCGCGAGTTCCTCGAGGCGTTCGAAGAGCGGCAACAGATTCGGTTTCGCCCCGGCGGTGCGCATGGTTTTGGCCGCAGCGTCGAGTTCGTTGAGCGTCTGCAAAACCATCTGTTCGATTTCGTTCATTTCAAAAAATGACACCGTGCGGCGAAGTTGGTAAGGCTGGAGCCGAGGTTTGAAATGGCGGACTCGAGGCCGACGAATTTGCCCTGAAGATACCAGGCGGTGACGAAGCGGGTGAGTCCAGTGGTGAGAAACAGGAGGAGAGAGCTCATAAGATAGAGACCGAACGCATGAGAAGGATCCGGCTCCATCATGCGCGGCACACCTTGATAGAGGACTGCCATGGACAAAAATATCCCGATGGCCCATGAAAGCCACGGGGAAATGTCCTTGACTGCATTGAGCAGGTGCAGCAGGAAGAGCGGACTCAATCCATACGCGACGGTCACAAATGCCTGGGTGAAAGTGTGGCGGCCATGGAACGTTTCGCCGATGGATTTGATCAGCTTGGCGCCGATGAAAACCACGCCAAGGTAGAGCAGGAACTGAATGGCCTCAAAAATAACGACCTCACCAGCCGAGTAGAATCTTCTCGAGCCGACATCGCGCCATTTACCCCAATGATAAAGTCCGTAACCTTCGCCGGCACAGGCCAGCACCAGGAGCGGCAGCAAATAGAGCAGCAGGACAAAAATAAGGCTGCGGTGAGCACGCCAGATCCTTTCCCAGGTGGCGATCGGCTCAAAAATCAACAGCAGCGCCTTTATCATGGGGCGGGAGTGTTATCTTCAAGCACCGCACTGACAACTAAATTCCCATTTACTCGCCTGTTCCTCCCTGCTTAACTCAGCTTGATGAATGTCAATCTCGGCATTTGGGACAAGCTCACCCGGTTGGTAATTTTCCTGCTGTTCGTGGCCGGTGTGCTTGGGCTCGCCGTTTGGTATCTCCCGCTGATCAAGCAGAACGAGGCCATGCGGAAGTCAATCCTGCGCTACGATGCGCAAATCCAAAAGGAAGAGGAGACCTCCCGTCACCTGAAGAGCTCGATTGACGCGTTGCAGCACGATCCCAAAGCCGTCGAGCGTCTCGCCCGAGAGACTTTTGGTTACGCCAAGCCAGGGGAAACGGTGATTCGCTTCGTGGAGCGGGGAACGAACTCGTTGCCGCGTTGAGGCGCCGGTGCGTCGCTGAGAGCGAGCCAATACGTCTTCCACGCTTCAACGGTCCGACGATCCAGCGTTCTGACCCTTCAACACTTCAACGATTCAACGCTTCAACGATGCAACGCTCTACACCGTCGTTCTAAACCGTCGTGATCTCCTTCTCTTTGTGCTCCAAATGCTTGTCGAGCTTGCCGATGTACTCGTCGGTGAGCTTCTGGAGTTCTTTCTCGGCATGTTTGACCTCATCTTCAGTCGTGCCGCTATCATGGCCGTGCTTCTTTAATTGTTCCATGGCGTCGCGGCGAACGTGACGGATCGCCACGCGCCCGTCCTCGGCCATTTTCCTTACAATTTTCACGAACTCCTGCCGTCGCTCCTGGCTAAGCTCCGGAAAGAAAATGCGGATCGCCTTGCCGTGAATCGAGGGCGTCAAGCCCAGGTTGCTCTTGAGAATCGCCTTTTCGATCGGGTGCAAGGAATTCGCATCCCACGGCTGAATGGTCAAGGTGCGCGGCTCGGGCGTGGTGATGCCGGCCAACTCACGGATCCGCATATGCGAACCGTATACCTCGACTAGAATATTTTCGACCAGCGCCGGAGAGGCTTTGCCTGTGCGCACGCCGGCAAATTCATTCACGACTACCTGCTCGGTTTTGCTCATCTTGTCTTCCGCCTCGAGTAAAAAGTCGTCCAATGCCATAAGTCCGCGCAAAGTACCAAGTCTGCCGGGAACTGTATAGGGCGAATCACTGATGCCCGTCGTGGGTCAACGCGAATGCTGAAGCCGGAGCGCGCTTTCACCGAGGCCTTGCTGATCACCATTCACCGCTTGTCAAACGTTTTTCCGCTTCTTCGTTTCTAATCCCGTGCCGAAAGCGCAGCACTGACAGCGCGACGACCGGCGGGTAGGCCTGGTCGGATTTCATGCGCGGCTCGACGTATTCAATGACCTCGAATAGCAGGTGGTTCGAGGCTCTGTAATCGAGGCTGGTCAGGTTTTGGATATAACGAGTCGAACGGTCAATGAGCTTGAGGTTGCTCGGCACGACCCAGACCATGCAGTTTCCCATAACCCTGCCCAGGCGCACCATCGTGCAGGTTGAGAGCGCATTCAACAGCATCTTCAAGCCCACGCGCGTCACGCCATCCAGCAGAAAGTCGGTCGCCGGCGTCGGCACCAGCACGGCGGCGCATTCCGGATGCAGGCGCACAATGAATTCGCTGATCTCGCTTAAAGTATCCGGAAACCCGCAATACAAAAGTCCGATGCCAGCGCACGCCTGCCGCGCGGATTCCAGTTGCACACGATGAAATCCACTGGGGGAAAGCAGCGAATCTTTTTCCGCGCGCGAAAGAATTCCAATGGCGCAGTCCGACGCGCCCAGAGGTCGATACTGCAGACCGTCCAATCCCACTTTGAACCGCATCAATTCAGCGTACCTGATCTGCCGCACAATCTGACTCAGCCGAGTCGCCCCTTCCACGCCCACCAGGGCCTGGATTTCCTGCTCGCTCCATTCCACACACCTGGGACGGCGTCTGATGATGCGCTCCCAGGCTTGCGGACTGTCTGCGCCGGGAACGAACAAAAACGCCCACGACTCGGTGGCCGCCGGGTCGTCGAACTTGCGAAAAGGTGGCGTGCAGTATGTAGGAGACCGCTCGGTGGTGTCGGTCAGGACATCGATGCCGTAGTCGCCGGCAAAATAATTATTCTTACGACCAGTGCGATACACGGTTTCCTCCAGAGTAACAAGCCGACTGAGCTGACTCAGTATGGCGGATGATCGTAACGTCGCCCGCATGGCCTCGAGTCCCTGGAGAAATTTCTCCGGCACCTCTGCCGACGGCAGCGCGCGAGCAGCGCCCGGCTCCGATTTACCCACGAGATTCCGCACTACCATCTCCAGCACGGTCAACAGCACGCAAAGCTGGATGCTGGTGGCCTGCATGCGCGTCGAACCGGTTATGGCCATCGGACCGGTGGTGAGGTTGACTTTGTCGATGCGTGGCTCCTGGATGACCTCGCGGCTGCGCTGGACCTGCTGGCACAGCACATCATCGGGATTGTTATAAACGAAAAAGACCTTGGCTCCGACGTCCACCGCTTTCCAGGCCGTCCCAATCACGAATGAAGTCTCGCCACCTTCGGTAATCGCAAACACAACATCCTTAGCCGAGACTCCGAGGTCGCCAATCTGCTTTTTGCCAAATTCCGAAAAATCCTCAAACCCCTCGACCGCTTTGATGAGCGCAAAGTCGCCCCCGGCCATAACGGCGAAGGCGCGGTTCTCGAAATCCTCGGCGATGCTAGAGGCGGTCGTCCGCTGTGCACGCTGTCGCTGCCAGAAGTCACGCCAAATCGACGTCAATTGAATGCTCAGGCGGCCCGTCGAGCCGCACCCGGTGAAGAACAATCTGCCGCCATTCTCCAGAGCGCACAGCACTCTGGCGCTGATTTCACCAGCCCGGCCAGACTCAGTAAACTCACGGTACTTGCGAACGACGTCCTCATCGACGTCGAACAGCAGCTTTAGTGCGGCGCTAGTATCTGAAGCTGCGACCTGGCTCAAGTTCGCCGTCACCGGATGCGATGACTCCGTCATCAGGGCTCCCAGGCGAAACTGATCGCTTACTCGAAGAAATTCCTCGGCGCGTTTTCGCGAAGTATCACTCATCGCGGCCAGTTGTGGTTTGCGCCATCAGTGGAAACGTTCCCATGCAGGTATGCCTGGCGCCCGCGGATGATAGCTCGCTGCGCATGAGTTCGACTTCGGTCGCGGTCCATTCGCCGAAAGACCTCACTGCCGTTCGGTCGAGCCATGCCGCCAGGAGCTGCGCGTCCCGGCGGTTTAGGCGCTTGACGCGGCCCAGGGTGACATGTCCGCTGAATTTCTTCCCGGGCGGCTCGTTCGTGAAGTCGCTGCTCGCCTCTTCGACTGCCGCTTGAACTTGAGCCAATCGCCCGGTGCCGTCTGCAAGGCCGGCCCAGATCACCCGCGGAGAGCGCGGGCTAGGGAAGGCGCCAACGCGTTCCGCCCGGAGGCGCAACGCCGAAAATCCATGGCAGGCTGCGCCGAGCTTTTGTGCCAGAGCCGGCACTCGCTGGGCCTCCACCTGGCCGAGAAACTTCAGCGTCAGATGAAACTGCTCAGGTTCAGTCCATGTCACGCCTCGTTCGGGCAGCGCGTGGCGCAGCTCACTCTGTGCGATGGCCATTGCGGCTTTGATTTGGTCCGGTATTCGGATTGCGACGAATAGCCTGAAGCCCTCTGGTGCGTCGTCTCCCATTGGTCCGGCTCAGGGCAGCGGCTCTCCGCGCGCGGCGATGAGCAAACGGTACCACTCCTCCCGAGATAACCCCAAATCAACTGCCTTGGCGGCCTCGCGGATCCGTTCGGGTTGGGTCGAACCTATCACGGGAATAATTTTGCTCGGATGCAACAGAAGCCAGGCCAGTGCGACTGTCGTCCGGCTGGCACCACGCGCTTTTGCCACGGCCTCGAGTGCGGGCAGGAATTTCTCGGGCCGATAGACTTCCTGAGCCGGAAGCAGCCGCTTCGAGCCACTGCCAATCAATCCGGCAGCAAGCGGACTCCAGGCCATGGGCGTGATTTTTTCGATCAGACATTGGTCCAGAGTGCCGTCCGAAAAAGCATCTAGCTTCGCCAGGCTGATTTCAATCTGGTGCGCGACGAGCGGCATGGGGCAGGCCACTTCCAGGGCCGTGACAAGCGTCGGCCGAAAATTGCTCACGCCGAACCAGCGCACCTTGCCCGCCGCCTGCAATCCAGAAAAAGCGCGGGCTATCTCCTCGGGGTCGGCCAGATAATCCGGCCGGTGCAGCATATAGAGATCGATGGTCTCGATGCCGAGCCTCTTCAGCGAACGCTCACAGGCGCCAATGAGGTGCGAGGCGGAAAAATCGTAGCGCGAAGGCGCGTCGGCAGCCGGATCGCCGGCGGGCCGGATGCCGCCTTTGGTGGCGATCACGACGCGTTCCCGCATTCCTGAGACCGCCTTGAGGCTCTCCCCCAGGATGCGCTCAGATTCGCCCTGGCAATAAATATCTGCGGTGTCGAAAAGGGTGTAACCCGCGTCGAATGCGGCGAGAATAGCGCGAGTGCCCTCGGCGCGGCTCTGAGCTGTAACCTCGGCCGGGTTCCAGGTTCCTGCCACCCGCCAGCAACCATAAGCCAACCGGCTGATCGAGAGCGAACTTGCGCCCAATGGAATGGTTTGCATGTTTCTGTTTCGGCGAGACAGTAGGCGGTGAGTAGCCGTGGTGGAAAGGTCAAACGCGGGATTAGTCCTATCACTTCCAGTCCAATTTCACTATCACAGGCGCCCAGGAAATGTGCTGCAGTACCTGGCGCAGTCGCGGGTAACTGTCGGGCGAGCGAACGCGGGCAGTGTTGAAGGTCGTGATGGTCGCGGGGGTTCCCCCAGTGCGCAATTCCTCCAGCACCGACTCGTAGCGCCGGTAATAATCGAACTGAGTCAAAATCAGCTCCCGGACGCGCAGACGGCGCAGCGAATCGGCAAATGATTCGCCGCTCTTCGGCGCGGTCGGATAATCCTCGTGGATCCAGAACCCTTTGGTGTAGCGAGCCGCCTCGTAGAGATAGGCCGAGGAAAGAACGACCTTAGCCCCAGTGGGTACTGTCTTGAGCTCGGCGCGCACTCGCCCAATCGCCGAGGCGTAACTGACGTCTGCCGCGCAGGCCAGTCCCCAGGTTGTCATGCCGACAGCGCGGATGGCCGCGAGGCCAGCAAGAAGGGCGGCCACGAACACCGTGCTCATCGAAGGGAAACGAGACCGAGAAAGGTATTGCAGCGATGCAAGAAACAGACCGACCAGCAGAGGTTGCAGATAGATAGCCACGCTCACCCAGTTCGGAGTTACAACCGAGGCGCACCCCACCGCCACCAACAGCGCAACGAGCAGTCCGCTGCCCAGAAGAATTTCCCGTTCACCCCACCATGCCATTTCCAACCAGGATCTTCCTCGCCGTAGATTCAGTAGCAGCAGCCCTGCCATACCGAGGATCGCAGGGACGTTGCGTACGATCTTAAGAAGATCAGTCACGGCCGGTCTCCGCAAGCCCGTCAATGACGGATTGTTATGTACGTTCTCGATAAACCCAGCCCAGAGCCGAGGAAATCCAAAATAGACCAAGGCGAGCAGCCCCAGGGGAACCAGCACCAGCATTGTAGCCGGCAGGGATGGAATTGGTTTTCGCAACACTTTCCTCGCCGCGGCGGCTGCAACACAGACCCAGGCGAAATAGACCGAGCCGATTTGCAAGCTGGTGCACAGGGTTAGAACCACGAAACCTGCACACAGCCAGGACCAATGCCTGCCGCTCAATGTTTCTCGAGACTCCGGAACCTGCTTTTGCAAGCGCACCCACGCATAGATTGCGAGCGTCCCCAGTAGGAACGCGAGGCTATCAGGGCGATCATGAAACGTAATTGCAAACAGAAACATGCCTGCGAGATTGACGCATCGAGCCGGCACGGCCAGTTGCCGTAAGATCCCCAGCACTACCAGCAGGTAGCAGCCGAACAAAACCGCATGAAACCACATCGCCGACGGGGCGCTGGTACCGAACACCGACATCCAGACCAGCAGCACCAATTGATAAAGCGGTGGATAGGCGCTAAAGACCTCACCGCCTGAAATCGGCCGGGCCAGAACGATCGAGGGATTGAAGTATCCGCCCTGGTTCAGCAAGTAAACCACCGGACCGTCGTAAAAGAAGGAGTCGTTCGCCGGAACCGGTTGTACGCTCAACAGAAGCAGCGCGATTTTCCAGACAAAGACCAGCGCGAAAACCAGTCCCCGTCGGTCCAGGAGGCGATTCATTGTGTCCCGCGTCATGCTTTCAAAACGGAACCCCTTGTCAACCGCTTACCGCTTTGGCACCTTGCAAACCAACAACCGTCGAACGCAGTTCATGCCGCCACCTTCCGCCACACTCGACCGCCTCGACATTCCTCTGTGCGTGGACCTGGACGGCACACTGATCAAAACGGACCTCGTGTGGGAATCGTTGGTCCGCTTGCTCAAGCGAAATCCCTTCTATCTTCTGATCATCCCATTTTGGTTAACGCGAGGCCGGGCGTTGCTTAAACAGCGACTGGCGACTCGCGTGGTTTTGGACCCGGCCACATTGCCCTACAACGAGGAGTTCCTCGCCTTCCTTCGACAGGCCAAGCAAAAAGGGCGACGACTGGTGCTGGTCACGGCGTCGGATTCTGTGCCAGCGCGGATGGTAGCTGAGCATCTTGGCTTATTCGACGAAGTGCTGGCCAGTGATGGCACATTGAATTTGCGAGGGTGTGCTAAAGGCGACGCGCTGGTCGGTCGCTTTGGCCCGCGTGGCTTTGACTACGCAGCAAATTCAACCGTGGACATTCCGGTCTGGGAAAGCGCCGCGGAATCTGTGGTTGTCGGCGCCAGCTCACGTCTGGGTGAGCGAGTGGCCCAGCGTGCGCGTCTCGGCGCGGCTTTTCCCCGCGAGTCATCCCGCGTTGGCGCGTTCGTCCGGGCCCTGCGACCGCATCACTGGGTGAAGAATTTGATCGTGTTCGTGCCGCTCCTGACCTCGCGCAAATTCACCAACGCGACGTTGCTGGCGAGCGCTGGCTGGGCCTTTGTTGCTTTCTGCCTCTGCGCCTCTGCAGTTTACATGTTCAACGATTTGCTGGATTTGGACACCGATCGCCAACATCCCGCCAAGAAGTCCCGGCCTTTTGCCTCGGGAGATTTGCCTTTGGCCATCGGCCTCGGCGCAGTCCCTCTCCTTCTGGTCGCGGCCGGATTAGTCGCCTACACGCTCTCCTGGAATTTTGTCGGCACACTTGGATTTTACGTGCTGCTGACCAGCGCCTATTCCTGGTTCTTGCGGCAAGTCGCTTTGCTCGATGTTTTCACACTGGCGGGGCTGTACACGCTCCGCTTGCGCGCGGGAGAAGTGGCCACAGGAGTCAAGCTCTCTTTCTGGCTGCTGGTGTTTTCCATGTTCATCTTTCTGAGCCTTGCTTTGGTCAAGCGCTTCGTCGAATTGACGGCGCTAAGCCGGCAACCGGAGTGTAATTCGCGCGGTCGCGGTTACCTGACTCGAGATTTGGAACTCGTGGCTTCGCTGGGATCGAGTTGCGGCTTCCTGGCCGTGCTGGTGCTGGCGCTTTACGTCAATAGCCAGGAGGTCCTGAAACTCTACCACCGGCCAGAAATATTGTTGTTGGGCTGTCCGATTCTCCTGCTTTGGATCAGCCGCGTCTGGCTGATTGCGCACCGCGGCCAGATGAATGAGGATCCAATCGTCTTTGCCCTGCGCGACTGGGTCAGCCACTTGCTGGGTCTTTTGATGTTGCTCGTGCTCTGGCTGGCAGGTCGGCCTTGATCGCCAGCGCAAACTAGAACCTATTTCATAGATCATCCTCACGACGCGTTTTTCTCACTCTCCTCCTCTAGAGGAGAGGGCTGGGGAGAGGAGGCCTCTTTTCGCGATCCTGCTTATGAAATCGCTTGTAGAAACGACGGAATTGATTCCTCACCCTCCACTCCCCTCTCCATGGCATGGAGAGGGGGTCAGGGGGAGAGGCCGTCCATGCTTGAAAAGCAAACTCCGTCTTCCGGCTACCCACGCTTGCGTTTCCACTCCATTGCGCCAAGCTCGCCGCGTTGAACAATTTCGTCGGCCAATTTCTCCTGCACCGCCGTTATCCGGTGGCAATGGTCGCAGGATTGTTCTTGGCTGCGGCCTTTCCAAAAATCGGCATTGCCGGTTTCGCGTGGATCGCCCCCGCCCTGATGCTGGCTGCAGCCCTCGGTCGAAGCGGCGCAGAGGCGTTTCGACTCGGTTACGTGGCCGGCTTGGCATATTATCTATTCTCCCTCTATTGGTTGCTTCTAATCCCATATCGCTGGCATTCGATTCCTTTAGGACCAGCGGCTGGCTGGCTGGCTTTGAGCGCCTATCTCGCCCTCTATCCAGCCACTTGGGTCTGGCTGATGTCGCAAATCCAAGGTCCAAAAATCAATTGGGTAGCGAGATCGGTGTGGGCAATCACAGGCGCTGCCACCTGGGTCGCGCTCGAAATGGTGCTGACCCGGCTTTTTTCCGGGTTCCCCTGGATTCTGCTGGGTGTCTCCCAATTCCAATTGCTGCCCCTGATCCAAATCGCCTCGTTCACGGGCGTTTATGGTGTTTCCTTTCTGGTCGTATGGTTCTCGCTTTCTTTGTTATTGGCGATGCTTCGTCTCATGCAACACCCTGGTTCGCGTTCGGTTTGGATCGGTGATCTCTTTCTGCCCATGATCGTCCTCGCCGTCGTCTTCAACCTTGGCTATCGCCGACTCACACATGCGCCGCCTCCGACTCGCACTCTCAAGGTAACTTTCGTGCAACCCAGCATCCCGCAGACCCTGATTTGGAATCCGAGCAACGATGAGGAACGATTCCGGAATCTAATCCAACTTTCGGAACAAGCGCTGACCAACAAGACAGACCTCCTGCTTTGGCCCGAAGCCGGCATCCCCAAATTGCTCAGATATGAACAAGCAACTTTCGATGCCGTCACCGGATTGGCCCGCAGCCATCAGATCTGGCTCATGGTCGGGGCGGATGATATGGACGTTGGATCCGACGGTAAAACGCGCGAATTTTACAACAGCAGCTTTCTGATCAGCCCGGACGGCCGCCTGATGGAAGGTTACCGGAAGCGAAACCTGGTCATCTTCGGCGAGTATGTGCCGCTGATCCGCTGGCTTCCGTTCATGAAACTGTTCACGCCGATTCCGGGCGGCTTCACTCCAGGAACGCGTGCCGTGATTTTTGAACTGGGCGATTTGAATGTAAGAACGTCGCCTTTGATTTGTTTCGAGGATGTCTTCCCGCACCTGGCGCGCGATTGCGCCGAAGCGGAGCTCGACTTTTTGGTGAATATGACCAACGATGGCTGGTTTGGAGAGAGCGCGGAGCCCTGGCAGCACGCGGCCAACGCGGTGTTTCGGGCAGTGGAAAATCGGTTGCCGCTCCTGCGCTGCACGAACACGGGGCTGACCTGTTGGGTGGACGCCCAGGGCCGATTGCGCCGAATCTTTTCCGACAACAACGGCAGCGTTTATGGCGCGGGAATCATGACCGCCGAGGTTCCTCTCAGAGCTTCAAGTGAACGCTATTCGCGCACTTTTTACAACCTGCATGGCGATTGGTTCGGCTGGGTGTGCGTTGGAATCACCGGGCTGATGTTCCTCCGGAGGCTCGCTGTCCGCTTGGGCGCTCTTCGTGAACGGCCGGAGCGAACTGACGCGAAAGCAAGTGTCTCTTAGCCGGAACGATTCAGGACAACCACAGATGAACAAGCCAGGCAACCTTCGTCCTCGTTCTCGTTCTCGTCCTCGCCATTGGAGTTTTCGATTGCGAGAACGAGGACGCAATCTGGCCGATTCAACGGTCCAACGATTCCACGGTCCAACGATTTAACGGTCCAACGATTTAACGGTCCAACGATTTAACGGTTCAACGATTCAACGGTTTTGCCTCGGTCCCAAGCAGCGACTCCGCGTGCCGGCGCGCAGCTTCCGTTTGCCCGCCCAGCATCCGGGCCAGCTCCGTCACGCGTTCCTTTTCGCCCAGCAGCTTGATCTCTGAAATTGTCCGTCCCGATTTGAGCTGCTTGGTCGCCACATAATGCGCCGCGGCCGGCGCGGCGACCTGGGGAAGATGCGTGATGCACAGCACCTGCCGGTTCTTCGCGATCTGCCGCATTTTCTCACCAACCGCGTTCGCGGTCTCGCCACCAACGTTCGCGTCCACTTCGTCAAAGACCAGCACGTCAATTCGGTCCTCTGCAGCGAGCACGGTCTTGAGCGCGAGCATCACACGAGCCAGTTCGCCCGACGAGGCGATCGCGCGCAGAGGACGAGCAGGCTCGCCGCGGTTCGGCGCGAATTGGAATTCGACCGCATCAAATCCGGAGGCCACAAACGGTGAACCGCGCTTCTCGAATTCCGCGCGGTCCGTGCTGTTTAGCGAGATATCGAATCGGCTTTGAGCAAAACCGAGATCGGCCAGTTGCCGATCGATCGCTTTGCTGAGCTGCGGAATCAGCTTTCGGCGTTTTGAGCTGAGCTCCTGTCCGGCGCGCCAAAGTTCGGTTTCCAATCTCGTCATTTCGACGTTGAGCCACTCCAGTTCGGCGTCACGCTGTTCCAGGTTTTGGAGCTTCTGTCGGGCTTTCTGGCCGAAGTCAATGACTTGCGCGACGGTCGCGCCGTACTTGCGCTTCAGCGATTGCATCAGGTTCAGGCGCTCCTCCAGTTGTTGAAAACGCACGGGATCCAGTTCGACCGATTCCGCGTAACGCGAGAGGGCGGCTCGCAACTCGCCCAGCGTGGAAACAGACTGCTCATGAAGGAAGAGCAGCTCGCTGGCCGAACCATCAATTCGCTGCAGCTCCTGCAAGGTGCGTCCGATGACACCGGCCTGACTAAGTAGTGAGGCTTCGTTCTCGCTCAGCGCGTCGAGAGCCGTTTGGCTAAGCTGCAGCAGCCTGGCGGCGTTACTGGCTCGGCGATAATCCTGCTCCACCTGCTCTTCCTCCTCGGGCTTCAGGCGCGCGGCGGTGATTTCATCGGCTTGAAACCGCAGCAACTCGAGTTGCTGAGCATAAGTCCTCTCGTCCACCACCAGGGCGGCCTTTTCGTGTTCGATCGCGGCCCGGCGGCGCACCAACTCTGCGAAACCCTCGCGCTCCTCCTCCAGCTTTCCAAACGCGTCGAGGATGGCCAATTGTTGGGCCGGGTGCAGCAGCGATTGGTGCTCATGCGGCCCGTGGATATCCACCAGCCATTCGCCAATCCCGGCCAGGACGTTTAGAGTCGTCGGCGTACCATTGATAAACTGTCGATTGGCGCCCGCGCTGGTAATCGTGCGCTTGAGCACGAGTTGGCCCTCTTCACAGAGCTCGATTCCGTTCTCCTCGAGAAGCGAATCCAGCCTGGCCCCTAGCTGGACGACGTCAAATATGGCTTCGACAGAGCAACTCTGGATTTCTTCCTTTTCACCGCTGCGGATCAGCGAGCGATCGGCGCGCTCGCCCAGCACGAGGTTGAGCGCGCCGATGAGGATCGATTTGCCAGCGCCGGTCTCGCCTGTAATGACGTTGTACCCAGGCTGCAATTCGACGGTCAGGTCGGCCACCAGCGCAAGGTTTTTGATACGAAGCGTCCTCAGCATATCGCAGTTCTCGGCGCAGAATTCTGGACACCGCGCCTATCTTCAGCAAAAGAAAAGTTGCCCGCCGGACATTGGCCCGCTCCAGCCCGAAAATTGGCAATTCTCAGGATTGCCGGAACTTGGTGACTTCGCGGTCCGCGAGACAGAAACATTCGCCGGAACCGCTTTAAGAGCGCCTTTACTGTGCTACAGTGGTCCTGTGTTTGACGGACGCAATTCAGCCGCTGAGTCCAGTGACGCCATTTCGATCTACGGAGCGAGGGAGCACAATCTCAGAAATCTGTCGCTGACGATTCCGCGCAACCAATTTGTCGTCGTCACCGGCGTCAGCGGCTCGGGCAAGAGCACGCTGGCCTTTGATCTGCTTTTTGCCGAGGGCCAGCGGCGGTTTCTGGATTCCATGAGTCTCTATTCCCGGCAGTTCGTGGAACAGCTTTCTCGCCCCGACGTGGACCTCATTACCGGTATTCCACCTACTGTCAGCATCGAGCAGCGCACAAGCCATGGCGGCGGCAAGAGCACAGTCGCCACCGTCACGGAGATTTATCATTTTTTGCGGCTGCTGATTGCGCGATTGGGAACCCAGTTTTGCCCTGAGTGCGACCGTGCCGTCGAAGCCCAAACCCGCGATCAACTGGGCCACCGGCTGCGGAGCGAATTGCGGAAACGTGGAGCGCTGTTGCTCCTTGCTCCACTGGTCAAGAATCGGAAGGGGTTCCACACCGACGTGGCCGAGTGGGCGGCGCGTCACGGCTACGCCCAGGTCCGCGCGGATGGGAAAGTGGTTAATACGAGCGAGCGCCTTCGCCTGGAGCGGTTCCGCGAGCATAACGTGGAGGTTGTCGTGGGCCGGCTCGGGCCGGGAAAGCGCGGCTGGAAGCTGGCAGGCCAAAATGAGGCAGCGCAGCCGGCCCAGCAACTCATTGATGAGACGCTCAAGCTCGGGAACGGAACGTTGCTGGCCCTGGACGAACAGGGCCAGGTCTCGGTGCATTCCACGGAGCGCGCCTGCCCGGGGTGCGGCCGGTCGTTCGAGCCACTGGACCCGAAAAATTTCAGCTATAACTCTCCGCAAGGTTGGTGCCCGCGTTGCCGCGGATTCGGCGAGCTTTTTTACCTGCCTGAAGTAGATCGAGGCGCGCGTGCTGACGCGATCGAGGAGTCGTGGTACCGGTGGCAGGAAGGCAACCGCGAACTCTGCCCTGACTGCGGCGGCGCGCGGCTCAACCCTCTGGCGCGCTCGGTTAAATTGCGACTCGAGAAATCCATCTTCAGGAATTTTCAGTTGCCTGCGGCGCCGACCATTGACGCTTTCTCTCAAATTCCCGTCGAAACCGGCCATCAGTTGTTCCGTCAATTCAAACTCCAGGGGCGCGCCGCGGTGATTGCGCGTGATATTTTGCCCGAGATTCGCGAGCGATTGGCGTTCCTGTGCGAGGTAGGCCTGGGATACCTGCAACTAGGCCGGGGCATGCCCACTTTATCCGGGGGCGAGAGCCAGCGCATTCGGCTGGCGGCGCAGCTCGGGTCAAATCTGAGCGGCATTCTGTACATCCTCGATGAACCCACCATCGGGCTGCATGCTCGAGACAACGAACAATTGCTGGCAGCGCTGCAAAAACTTCGAAGGCGCGGCAATTCGGTGATGGTGGTCGAGCACGATGAGGAGACGATGCGGCGGGCCGATTATATCATTGACCTCGGTCCAGGGGCCGGAGTTCACGGCGGCCAGGTGGTCGCGGCGGGCACGCTGACGGAATTGCTGCGCCACCCGGAATCGGTAACAGGCAATTGCCTGCGCTCGCAAAAGAGTTCGCTCCTGGCCGGCAAACGGCGTCCGGTTTCAGATACCTGGCTAACCCTGCGCCGCGCGCGCAAGAACAACCTCAAAGATCTTACGGTGCGGTTTCCAATGGGGCGCCTGGTGTTGATCACCGGGGTGAGCGGTTCCGGCAAAAGCACATTGATGCGTGAGTGCCTGCTCCCGGCGCTGACCGACGCCCTCAAGTCCCGCAAAGCCGAACGCAAAGCACGCAAAACGGAGGGCCCGGCCCGCATCAGGAACCAGGGTTCGAAGGATACGCCTCTGCTCTCCGGCTTCGACAGCATTCAGGCAGTTTATGAAGTTGACCAGGCGCCGATAGGCCGCACGCCGCGTTCGGTGCCCGCCACTTATGTCGGTTTTCTGGACGATATCCGCACGCTCTTCGCCCAGGTGCCGGAGGCGCGGTTGCGCGGTTACTCGCCCAGTCGTTTTTCCTTCAACAGCCCGCAAGGCCGATGCCCCGAGTGCGAAGGATCGGGCGCCATCAAGCTGGAGATGAACTTTTTGCCGGCGGCATTCGTGCGTTGCGAAATCTGCAACGGCACGCGGTTCAATCGCGAAACCCTGGATGTCCAATATGGCGGCAAAAACATAGCGCAGGTGCTGGATCTATCGGTGGATGAAGCCCTGGAATTCTTCAGCAGCGTACCCAGGATCAAACGCCCGCTGCAAGCGTTGTGCGACACCGGCCTGGGCTACCTGAAGCTGGGCCAGACCAGTCCCACGCTCAGCGGCGGCGAGGCGCAACGCGTCAAACTCGTAACGCATTTGCTGGCAGGGTTAAAGGAGCCGGATCTCTTCGAACGCTGGCCCCGGCGCAACGTGTTCATCCTCGAGGAGCCAACGATCGGATTGCACATCGCGGACGTGCAACGGCTGCTGGCCGTGCTGGAAAAGCTCGTGGTACTAGGCCACTCGGTGTTCGTTATCGAGCATAACTTGGACGTTATCTCCCACGCAGATTGGGTGATCGATCTCGGGCCGGAAGGGGGCGACGGCGGTGGGCACATTGTGGGCGAAGGCACGCCCGAGCAAATTGCCGCCAATTCCCGCTCGCATACAGGAAAATACCTGCATACGTTTCTGGCCAATTCATGAGCGAGCCGTACCAGGAAATTCTCGAAGGCATGGCTCTGACTCGCGCGGCGCCAGGCGCCCGACACGAACTGATTTGCGCGCGGCTCCACGAGTGCGTCCGCGCCAGCGTGGCGAACTTCGCCAACACCCGTTTGCTCGCGGCGCGCACCGAAGTTCGGCTGGCCGTCGATACTCGAGTTTGTCCTGACTTGGCACTGGTGATTGTTCCCACCGGCAAATTGTGGCTGGCGGCCGAGGTCATCAGTTCCGATGACCATCGCACGGACACCGTCGTCAAGAAGCAACTCTATGAGGACCTGAAATTGGCGAGGCTCTGGATGGTGGATCCTCGGTACGATAATGTCGAAGTTTATCATGGCAGCGAATACGGCCTCGTGCTCAAGTCAATCCTGGCGGGGCGTGAGCTTCTGACGGAGCAGCTCCTGCCTGAATTTCAATTGACGATTTCGGAACTATTCCACACCCCGCAGCAGCAGAGTTGAAGCCGCAACCGGCTGGTCGAGCGGACCGCGGCTGTCCCCAGCCGCAGCAGATTGTTTATGCCGATGTAGCCTGCCGCAAGCGAGGCGAGGTAATGCGCGTTGCTGCTGCGGCTGGGGACAGCCGCGCTCCTTAACCTCCAGCCTCAGGCGATCTGCGCTTGCGCGCAGGCCGCTCGTGGCGTAAACTCTTGTCGCTGCCCACATTCGGTTTGAACGTCGATGCAGGCAGGGTGTCAAATAAACGTCTCGAGTAATCAAAATCAAGCACTATATGAAAAAGAGTATCGTTCTATTCACGGGAATCGCGGGCTTGCTCTTACTGGCTTACGCCACTCCCGCATCGGCCGCTGATGAAGGCAAGGACGTAACAATCAGCGGGACAGCCAAGTGCGCCAAGTGCGCTTTGCACGAATCCGACTCCTGCCAGACTGTAATCCAGGCCGAAAAGGGAGGAAAAAAAGTGACCTACTACCTGGCCAAAAACGATGTCAGCAAAGGCTTCCACAAAAACGTGTGTCAGGGCGAGAAACAGGTCACGGCGACCGGCACTGTGAAAGAAGTGGGTGGCAAGAAAGAGTTCACCGTCAGCAAAATAGAAGTGGCTGAAAGTAAATAGACTTCATTCCCACTCTTCCGCCCGCCACGGGGGTCAGGATTCCGGTGGCGGGCCTTTTCGTACCTTCATCGTTTGCACGACTCGCAAGAAATTCCTTTCGCTCGGTTTCCTCCCTTTTTAGTCTCATATCGTGAGTCCAGTTGCGGGCGAGCGAATCACCTTAACGATCAGCGACATCGCGTTCGGCGGCGAGGGCGTTGGGCGGATAGATGAATTTGTCGTCTTCGTGCCGTTCACCGCCGTCGGGGAAAACGTCGAAGTGGAGGTCATTGAGTCACGAAAACGTTTCGCGCGCGCCCGGCTGTTGCGCGTTCTCGAAGCCTCGCCGGAGCGAGTCGCATCCCTCTGCCGCTACTTCGGCGAGTGCGGGGGCTGCCAATACCAACATCTCTCCTACCCAGCCCAGCTCCTGATCAAACACAAGCAAATTTGCGATCTGTTCCAGCGCATCGGCGGCTTCGATCCGTCGCTCGTTGGCCCGGTCAGCCCATGTCCTCAGCCGTACGGCTACCGCAATCGCATCATGATCCGCAGCCAGTGGGATAAATTCAAACAGGGTTTGAACATCGGCTTTATCCGGGCCGACAACAGGCTAGTGGTCGATATTGATCGATGCGCCATTGCCGAGCCGGCAATCAATGAGCAAATCCTGCGGGTGCGGGCCTATCCGCCGCCGAAAGGCGGTCTGAAAGTCGTGCTCCGCATTCCACCGGAGGATTGGGAGGTGCCTCCCGATTCTTTCTTTCAGAATAACTTTTTCCTTCTACCGAAACTGGTCGAAGTGGTGCGCGACTTGTTGCAGCAAAGTGGATCGCGCCATCTGGCAGACGTCTATTGCGGCGTCGGTTTTTTCAGCATTGAGCTGGCCGCGCTCGTTGACTCGTTCGTCGGAGTCGAACTGGATCAGCCAGCGATCCGGGCGGCACGCTGCAACGCCTCGAGACGTGGCATTCGGAACGGGGAATTTGTGGCGGGTGCCGCGGAGGATCTGCTGGCGGAGCTGCTTGGGCGAACCAACGCGAGGACGACGACGGTCCTTCTGGACCCGCCGCGGAAAGGCTGTCATGCCGGGCTGCTGGAAGTGCTCCGGAACGCGCCGCCGGCGCAAATCATCTACGTCTCGTGCCACCCGGCGACGATGGCGCGAGATTTGAACATTTTGTGCGCGCAAAGTGTCTTTGAATTGTCGCGCCTGGTTCCGTTCGATATGTTTCCGCAGACTTCGCACGTTGAGGTTGTGGCGGACGTGCGGCGCCGGCTCCCTGCCCCGCAAGGCGACTCGCCCGCACGAAACTAAACTTGCCAAGCCGATGAGCATCGATTCAACTTTGAGCCGCCCAATGACGGTGGAACAAGAATTCAGTCTGAGAAAAGGGTTCGTTCCGGTTATCCTGCCCGGGTTGATTGCAGTGGCGGCTTTAGCCTTTTACCTGGCCACGCTCAATCGCTGGGTTTCGCTTGGCAGCCTGCTGCCGGTCGCCCGGCTGTCAGATTGGGTCTGGCAGCCGCAGCTGAACGAACCTCTCTACTGGCTGGTGACTTATCCGTTGCACTGGCTGCCTGTCAAAACAATCCCGCTGGCGCTCCATCTGCTCTCGGCAATTTGTGCTGTCTTAACGCTGGCATTGTTGGCCCGCTCAGTCGCACTTTTGCCACACGACCGGACCCACGAGCAGCGTCAAAGGGAGCATAGTGAGTTCTCACTCTTATCGATCCCCCTGGCCTGGTTGCCACCCGTGCTCGCGGTAGTGGTATGCGGCCTGCAACTGACTTTCTGGGAGCACGCCACGGCTGCTTCGGGCGAAATGCTCAATTTGCTCGTCTTTGCATATATCATCCGGTGCGTGCTGGAGTTTCGGATTGACGAGCGCGAGTCCTGGCTGACCCGCGCCGCTCTGGTTTATGGACTGGGAATGACCAACAATTGGGCGATGATCGGCTTTTTGCCCTTATTCATTGCTTCGCTGGTCTGGATTCGCGGCCTGAACTTCTTTAACCTCCAGTTCCTGGGACGGATGTTCCTGTTCAGCCTGGCGGGGATGTTGTTGTATCTGTTGCTTCCACTGGTGCAAAGTAACTCGGAGATCGCGCGCGTGCCCTTCTGGCAGGCGTTAAAAGCCAACGTTGGCACCCAGGAGGGCATTCTCGCGTCGTTGTTCAGAAGCTCGCGTCAAACAATCGCATTGCTGTCCCTAACATCACTGGTGCCGCTGTTCATCATCGGAATCCGCTGGGCTTCCTATTTCGGCGATAGCAGCAGGCTAGGAGTCGCTCTGGCGACGCTGATTTTCCATGTCGTGCACGTGCTGTTTCTCATCGCGTGCACGTGGGTGGCTCTGGATCCGCCATTCAGTCCTCGGCACGTGGGTTTTGGATTTCCTTTTCTCACATTCTATTACCTGGGCGCGCTCTGCGTCGGTTATTTGAGCGGCTATTTCCTGCTCGTGTTTCGACCACAAGCTGAGCGCTCGTACCGAAGGCAGTCTTACTTGCCGTTGGTTAATAACGCCGTCACGGGTGCAATTCTCCTGCTGCTGGTGGCAGCGCCTGGGGTCCTAATTTACCGCAATCTGCCGCAAATTCGTGCAACCAATGGGACAATGTTAAGAGAGTTGGGCAGCTTGCTCGTTCAGACATTGCCGGCAAAAGGTGCGGTCGTGCTCAGTGATGATCCGCGGCGAACGGTATTGGCGCGGATGGCAGCGCGCAAGAGCGGCCTGAGCAGTGCTTTCCTTTTTGTCGATTCGGGTTCTCTTACGTTTCCCGACTACTGGAGATATATGAAGAAAAGGCATGGGGCGGCCTGGCCTTCCGAGGTGGCCAAGGAAAGGAAAGAGCCAGTTCAGGCGCTGGAAATCCTTCAACTGATTGCCACCCTCGCCGCAAGCAACAGCACTTATTATTTGCATCCAAGCTTTGGTTATTACTTCGAATTCTTTCACCTCGAACCGCACGGCTTGGTTTATGCAGTCAGCAATTATTCGTCGAGTGCTCCGTTGCCCCCGAAGGCGTCCCCGGAGCTCATAGCCGAAAATGAAGATTTTTGGTCCAGGGCGGATGATCGGGCGATCCAACCCGTGTTGACGGCCCTGGCGACGCCAGCGCACCGGGCCAAACCCAGTTTGATGGAACGTTTCACGCAGCTGGCGCACCTGCAGGCTGAGCCGAACCGGGAGGCCAAGCTGCTGGCATCCTATTACTCCCGCGCGCTGGACTACTGGGCGGTCGAGTTGCAAAAGTGCGACGAGCTGAAGAAAGCCGCGGCGCACTTCGAGAGCGCTCTGGAACTGAACCCGGACAACGTCGCCGCCGAGGTCAACTTGGAGTGCAACAAAAGCCTGCAGGCTGGCACCAAGTCGAACGTCCAGATGTCCAAGACCACCACCGATTCTTTTGGCAAATACCGCAGCTGGGACACTGTCCTAGGCGAAAATGGGCCCTTTGACGAGCCGAACTTCTGCTACGAACAGGGACAAGCCTTCGTGCGCAACAGACAATATCGGCAGGCGGCCCAACAGTTCACGCGGGTAAAGGAATTGGACAACTATCATCTGTCCGCGCGGCTTTGGTTGGCTCAACTCTATATTATCGCCCAAAGGCCTGATGAAGCCCTGCGGCTGGTGGAGGAAATTCAGGGGCACGAGTCCTTGTTTGGTGTAAATCGGACCAACGTCGACAAATTGCTATTTGCCGAGGCTTCGACTTATCTGGCGAAAAAAAACGGCACCCGCGCCGACGCCGCAGTTGAGGCCACTCTGCAACAATATTCGAATGACCAGGAAACTCTCACTAACCTGCTGGCGCAGGCAACGCAGGCCTACATGAATTTCGGATACTTCTCAAACGCGCTCCGCACTCTCGAACGGCACCTGGCTCTGGCACCGAACAACATCGGCGCGCTTATCAACAAAGGCTACGCGTACCTGCAAATGAATGCTTTCGAACAGGCCATACCTCCGCTGACACGAGTGCTCACGTTGGAGACCAATAATTATTCCGCTTTGCTTAATCGCGCGATCGCATATCTGCGGAGCAACCAACTGGAAGCCTCCCAGCGCGACTACGAGACCCTGCAAAAAGCTCTGCCGACGGCTTATCAGATTTACTACGGCCTGGGTGAAATCGCTTTCCGGCGGAACGATACCAACTCCGCCATTCGCAATTATGAGCTTTATTTGACCAACGCCCCGCCCAATCTCGAGGAAGCCAAGGGCATTCGGACGCGGCTCCAGGACCTGATGGCGTCTCGGCGCTGAGCACGCCACGATGCGCGTCACGCACGTCATCACACGATTGATCGTGGGAGGCGCACAGGAAAACACCATTGCTTCAGTCCTGGGCTTGCGCCGGAAGAGCGGGATGGAGGTGACGTTGATTTCCGGGCCGACGACGGGGCCGGAGGGTTCCCTTGAATCTTTGGTCGCGGGCACGCCCGTTCTGTTGACATTGGTGCCCGAGCTCGTTCGCCCGCTTCACCCCTGGAAAGACTGTCTGGCGTTGAGTCGGCTGACCGCGGTCGTCCGCGCCGGCGCTCCGGACATCGTCCATACGCACAGTGGCAAGGCTGGTTTTTTGGGCCGTCTGGCCGCGGCTCGCGCCGCCGTGCCGATTATCGTTCACACAATTCATGGGCCGTCATTCGGCGCCTTCAACGGACCACTCGCCAACAACGCATTTCGCGCCGCGGAGCGTTTTGCAGCCAGGTTCACAACTCATTATGTGGTCGTTTCTGATGCCATGAGAGAGCAGTACCTCGCTGCGGGAATCGGCCGTCACGAACGCTACACAAAAATCCTAAGCGGCTTCGACCTCGAGCCATTTCTCGCGGCCAAAAATGAACTCGCAGCGCGAGCGCGGCTGGGTCTTGCGCCCGAGGACATCGTGATTGGCAAGATCGCGCGACTCTCCCCGCTCAAAGGTCATGAAGCGCTTTTTGCAGTCGCGCCCGCGCTGGTTGAAAGTTGCCCAAGGTTTAGATTCCTGCTCGTGGGCGACGGGGAGTGGCGCGCCAGATTCGAGCGCCAGGCCCGAACTTGCGGCCTGGAAAAGCATTTCATCTTCACGGGGCTTGTTCCGCCTTCGGGCGTGCCGGAATTGATTGGGTTGATGGATATTGTCGTGCATTTGTCCGCCCGCGAGGGTCTCGCCCGGGCCCTGCCTCAGGCTCTGGCGGCCGGCAAACCAGTCGTGGCCTACGATTTCGACGGCGCCAAAGAGGTCTGCCTCGAGGGTGAATCGGGCTTCCTTGTGAAACCTGGCGACCTGGCCGGCTTAAGCGACAGGCTGCTTAGACTGGCCGGCGATCTCGCGTTACGCGCTCAGCTCGGTGAGCGGGGCCGGGAATTTGTGCGGGAAAAGTTCAGTACCGATCGCATGGTGGAAGACCTGTACCAGCTTTACATGCGCCTGGCACGCACGGCGGGGTTGGTGCCCGTCGCGAAGCCCTGTTGCAACTGATGTGACGCGAACGTGACGTTTCCGTTCAATGTTTACCTGGCGGCGCTCGTCAGCGCGTTCTTGACGACGTTGCTGAGCCTGCCGCTGTGGCGAGAATGGTGCTTGCGGGCGGGGCTCGTCGATGAGCCTGGCAAGCGAAAGATTCATTCTCAACCCGTGCCGCTGGCCGGTGGCTGGGCGGTAATGGGAGGTTTGCTGGCGCCGGTCGTCCTTGGCCTGGCGGTTCTCTTTGTCCCGGGCTTGGACCAGGTTTTGCATTCGATTTCTGTGGCGCCCGACCCCTCGCATTCCGGAAATCCGCTATCGCCAGCGGACTTGAATGCCGCCTACCTGCTGCAATACGGCATGAGTCACCGCGCTCTCCGGTTGGCTGGGTTCTTCGCAGGGGCCTTCGGCGTCCTCCTGGTCGGCTGGCTGGACGACAGATATGAGCTCCGGCCGCGAGCGAAATTTGTGGGGCAATTGCTGGTGGCCCTAGTCGTAGCCGCCAGCGGGGTGCGCATCACACTTTTTGTTCACAGCTCGCTGTTTCATTATGTTGTCACGATTCTGTGGATTGTCGCGGTGATTAACGCCTTCAATTTTACGGATAACATGAACGGATTGTGCGCCGGCCTGGCCGCGATCGCGGCCGGGTGCTTCGGAATCTTGGCCGCGAGCCAAGGCCAATACCTGGTGGCGTTGATTGCTTTTCTGACTTTGGGCTCGCTGCTGGGTTTTGTGCCTTACAATTTCCCGCGCGCGCGTGTCTTTCTCGGGGATACCGGCAGTCACTTGCTCGGATATCTGTTAGCGGTCCTTGCGATTCTGCCGCACTTCTACACCTCGCAGCATCCGCGCCGATGGGCTGTGTTGAGTCCGCTGCTGGTCCTGGCCGTGCCCCTGACGGACCTCCTCTGGGTCGTCCTGCTGCGGTTACGTCTTGGCCAGCCGATTTACCAGGCTGACACAAATCATCTCTCCCACCAACTGGTGCGCCTGGGACTGTCGCCGGCGAGCACAGTCCTGGCGCTGTGGTCGGCGGCGGCGGCGGCGAGCGTGCTGGCTTTCCTAATCGCGAACTGAACACACCCGCCCGGCTGGCGCTCAGACGATTCAACAGTTCGGCGGCTGGACGAGATTAGCTCACCGAGGCCTCGGCCTTGCTGCTGGCGGCGATGACCTCCGAGAAGATGCCCAGTACTTCCGCCCGCACGAGTGATCCGATTAGCCGGTTTTCCTTGAGTGTGCTGACCACCGGTATGTTGCGCTGTTCGCTGGCCAACACGACCGGCAACACATCTAGCAGGCGCTGGTTCGGAGTGACGCACGCCGTTGGTGGCCGCATAATATCGTAGGCGATGACGCCGAGCACCATCTCTTCCGACCCGAGGTATTCCTTCAGATCCTGCAACGCCACCATGCCAATCAACCGGTTTTTCCCATCAACCACCGGCAAAAAATTGTTGGCGTTTGTCAGAAATCGGTCGGCAATTTCTCTTAGCGCTTCCGTCTCCCGGACCGGTGTCACCGGGGCCCTCATCAGATCGGCCACGGTCCGCTCGGTCGCCGCCTCCGATGCACTGCCTTCGTCGGAGATGGTTAGTCCCTTGCGTTGCAGGGGCTCGGTGTAAATGGACGCAGGATGCAGCCGGCGCGCGACCAGCACCGAAACCACGCACGCCAGCATCAGGGGCGGCATCAGGGAATAATCGAGCGAGATTTCCAGCACCATGATCATCGCCAGCAACGGCGAGCGAGTCGTCGCCGCCAGCATGCTACCCATGCCGACCACCGCGAAAGGGGCAATGGGCAATCCATGTCCTCCACCCAGTTGTTCCAGGCCTTGTCCAAACGCCGCGCCCAGGCCCGCTCCGAGGAACAGCGTCGGCGTAAAAACCCCGCCGACCGCGCCGGAACCGACGGTAGCTACCGTGGCGGCCAGCTTGGCCAAGAACAAGCCGCTGAGAAAGAGCAAGGAATTATACTCGCCGTGCAGGATGCGGTTCGTGGCGATGTAGCCATTGCCCCAAACCTGGGGGAATTCCAGTGCGATAATCCCGACCAGGAGTCCGGCCAGCACCAGCCGCAGGTAGATCGGCGCCTGGAGTTTCTTGAAGGCTTCTTCAGTTGCATTAAGCAGTTTCAAAAACATCGCGCCCATCACGCCGGTGACCAGTCCCAGGCACAAAAACCACGGCAATTGTGTCAGGCTCGTAAAATCGAACGAGGGCACGGTGTACCAAGGCCGAATTCCAAAGAAACTGCGTGAAACCATCGTAGCCACCACCGAAGCAAAAACCAGCGGCGCGAACAGGCTCATGGAAAAGTTCCCCAGCACGATTAATGCCGCAAACACAGCACCGGAAATCGGTGCATTGTAGGCGGCGGCGATCCCTGAAGCCGCTCCGCAGCCGACCAGCAACCGAAGGCGGTACGGGTGCCACTTGGCCAACTGTCCCCACTTGGAAGCGAAAGTCGCAGCCAGTTGCGTGATGCCGCCCTCCCGCCCGATCGACCCGCCCGAGCCGATCGTGATCAACGACGAGATGAATTTGATGATCGCGCTGCGCAGCGGCAGCCGGCCATCGCCCGCGACAACCACTTCCAGCAAGTTGCTCGAGCGTTGCGGGCCGGCCAGACGCAGTCCCCAGTAGAGCACCAGGCCCGCGCACAACCCGCCGAGCGTCGGTGTCACCACCCGCTGCCATCCGTCCAGCACTTCAGCGACCTCCATGGGATCACCTGGATGGCGAAGGAACAAGTTTTTGACCGACTCGTTGGCGTAGTAAAAGAAAATGTTGACCAGTCCTCCGATCACGCCCACCCCGCCGGCCAGGACCAGATGATATGCCTCTTCGCTGAATCGAACCCTTTCGCGAATCCGCAGTGCATCAAGCCAATGCCGCCTGAAGAATTGACGCACCTCACGAATAACCTGACTGTTAGTCCAGGACAGCACAGAGGAAGGTTACGGCAAAAGTGCCATCTGCCAAATCCCAAAACCCAAATTCCGCTGTGCGGTCTGCGATGAAGATGTAGTCGCCTTCTCTGAGGACCACCGCCTTTGATGAGCAGTTGCCAAGGCTGCGCCCCTCGGTCACAGTTACCGCGCATGAGCAAGCCGTTCTATCTCACAACCGCGATTGATTATGTCAATGGCGTGCCGCACCTGGGGCATGCCTATGAGAAAATCATCGCGGACGTGATCGCACGTGCCCGTCGCAGCCTGGGCCAGCCGGCTTATTTTCTCACTGGGCTGGACGAGCACGGTCAGAAAATCCAACAGGCCGCCGCGGCGGAGGGCAAAACTGCTCGCGCTTACTGTGATGAGCTCGCCGGGGTTTGGAGAGCCTTCGTCGAAAAACTGGAGCTGACCAACGACGATTTCGTGCGGACGACAGAGTCCCGCCACCAGCAAGTCGTGCAATCGATTTTGACGAAGCTCCATGCTGAAGGGCATTTCTATCAGGCAATCTACGAGGGCTTTTATTCGGCCAAGGAGGAAACGTTTTTAACCGAAAAAGATCGGCGCCCGGACGGTTCGTTCGATCCGGCTTATGGCGAGGTCATCCGGCTGAAAGAGGAAAACTACTATTTCAGGCTCAAGGACCATCAGCAGTGGTTGATTTCTTACATTGAACAAAACCCATCGTTCATTCAGCCCGAGCACCGGCGCAATGATGTGCTGGGATTCCTGAAACACGATGTGCTGGAGGATTTGTGCATCACGCGCCCGGCAGCACGCCTGAATTGGGGCATCCCTTTCCCCGTTGACCGAGATTACGTGACGTATGTCTGGTTCGACGCGCTCGTAAACTACATTAGCGTGCCGGCCGCGCATGGTGACGCGGTCGTTCTGAAGGCTCTCGGCTCGCAACCTTCCACTCTCAATGATCAGCCGTCCTTGTGGCCAGCCGACCTCCACATACTTGGCAAAGACATTCTGAAGTTTCACGCGGTTTATTGGCCAATCATGCTCAAAGCGATGGGCCTGCCGCTGCCGAAACAAATCCTTGCTCATGGCTGGTGGCAGAAGGACGGCCAGAAGATCAGCAAAAGCACCGGCAACGTTGTGGATCCCCTCGCTGTCATTGGCGAATGGGGCCTCGACGCTTTTCGGTTTTACGTCGTGCGCGAGCTGGATATCGGGCCGGACGGAAATTGGACCGACGCTGGTTTTCGAGAACGGTATAATTCTGCTTTGGCCGACGGTTTAGGCAATTTGCTCAATCGGTCCCTGTCGATGTTGCGCCGCTATCGAAATGGAGTGGTGCCGCCTCAATCCAACGTCCTCGCCCCCGAAGCGGAGAAAGTCGCCAGCGAAACGCGAACTCTGCTGGAGCAAAACCGGTTGCAAGCGGCGCTGCTGTCCATTTGGTCGCTGGTGACGCGGGCCAACCAGTACGTCGAGCAAACCGCCCCCTTCAAACTAGCCAAAGATCCCACCAAGTCCGCGCAGTTGGATGAAGCGCTGTACAATCTGGTCGAGGTTTGCCGAGTCCTGGCCGTGTTGCTTTGGTCGTTCCTTCCGGGAACTGCCTCGAAGATTTATGCCCAGCTCGGTCTGAAAGAAGCACCGGATACGTTTTCGGCCGCGCGATGGGGCGGCTTGACGGCCGGACATGCCATCGGCCTTCCCGCAGCTTTGTTTCCTAAGCGAGAGGACTGAAAGAACCAGCCAACCAGATCTAAGTTACCTCCGGGCCTCCGGCCAGAGTTTTCTCACCGGGCAGTCGGCGGTCGAAAGCCTCAGCGGCCTCCATGCAAGTGGCCGTGGCCACCGTGGCCACCCCAGAAGCCAAATCGGAAAGAAACAATTGGTCCACCATAGCAGCCATAGTACCAAGGCCCGTAGTAATCGGGAGGGTATGCGTAATAGGCCGTGGCGGGATATGGAAAATAAACTGAAGAGCCCGGTGGTGTCATTGGAGCCTCTACGACGGGCGGAGGCGCGGATGTCGCCGATTCCGATGCTGGCGCTGTCGCGCCACTGGCCGAGTCATCCGCAGAAGTCGCGGCCGGGGCGGCGGCCTTTTGCGCCGTTTCGACCGCTTTCGCATGCTGGTCGAGCATCGCGTTAATCACCCGATCAGAAACACCTTCGTTGCGCAACCGGACGATGTCGTCCGCACTCAGGCTATAGACTGCGCCTGAATTCTGCACGTAGCTCAACACCACATCCTCGCTCACCTTCGCGCGACTAAGCTTTACGACCTCTCCCACGCTCTGAGGCAACTTGGCTCCGGCGCTATCTGTCGTTTGCGAAGAAACCGCTGATTCCGGCGCCGCGACGGATGACTTGGCTGGCGTGTTGGTCACCGCAGCGGAGTCGGACTCCGCACAAAATGTGGAGGCCACGGGTACAACCATGAGCGCTCCAGCAACGCCGAGCACTCGGGTCTGCAAAATCAGTTTTTTCATAAGACAGCACCTGAGAGCCATTTAGGTCTCCATGTTAACATCGCCATCCGCTGCCGCTCCGTCAACTTGTTTTGGGAAGCTACCGCAACTGCGTAGTCGCTCACCCACCGCATGGTTTTCTCCCTCTCCTCACATTTTGGGGACAAGATGGATCCTCTCGAGACCCTCACCATCCAGCGGCACTTCCGCCTGCGCGTGGGTCCGCAGCGCCGACGAACCCCTCATCCTCGCGTCCACGCGCCACGATCTGAGACACGCCCATTGCGGAGTCGAATTCGAGCACGTGGCCACGCTGGCGCAATTGGTCCTGCAAATCTTGCGCTAGTGAGGGTTCCACTATCAACCGGTTCGGAAACCATTGGTGGTGTATGCGCGGTTGCTTGAGAGCCTGCTGGGGCGACATCCCCAAATCAAGCATGCCCACCAACTCGAGCACAACTTGCGAAATGATCTTCGATCCGCCCGCCGCGCCCAGAGCGAGGATCGGCCGCTCATCTTTAAGGACAATCGTGGGGCTCATACTGGAAAGCGGTCGTTTGCCTGGAGCGACTGCGTTTGCATCCCCGCCGATCAAACCGAAGGCGTTCGTGACGCCAGGTTGGATCGAGAAATCGTCCATCTGATTGTTCATGACCACACCCGTGCTGGGAATGACTACCTTTGAACCAAAACTCGTGTTCACAGTCGCGGTGCAGGCCACCCAGCTTCCTTCCGCATCCGCAACGCAGAAATGGGTCGTGTGCTTTTTGATGGAATCGACCTGGGAGTCCGGCGGAATACCGTGCGAGGTGACTTCGGTCACGTGAGCCTTGTTGATGCGGGCCGCGAGCGTTCTGGCATAGCCCTTATCGGCCAATCCGCTCGGTACCTTCACGAAGTCCGAATCGCCCAGCCAGTACGCCCGGTCCGCGAACGCCAGTTTCATGGCTTCGGCGATGACGTGCAACCGCGTCCCCTCGTCGAGTGCTCTTAGATCGAATGTTTCCAGAATGTTCAATATCTGAGCGACGTGAAGACCGCCGGAACTGGGCGGTGGAAATCCCAGTAGTTTATAGCCGCGATAAGTCGAGATGATCGGCTGCCGCAACTTGCACTGATAATTGGCGAAGTCGAGCGCGGTCAGCAGGCCGCCGTTTTGCTCCATCCATTTGGCCGTCGCCCTGGCAAACAAGCCGCGGTAAAACCAATCGCTCCCCTCCTGCGCTATTCGACGATAGGTACGCGCCAGGTCGGGCTGCTTGAGAATGTCGTCCTTGAGCAGCGGCTGGCCGTCTCTGAAGAATACCGCGCGCGAGGCGTCGAAGCGGCCCATCTCCTCAGCCACTGACTTGAGGCACTGGGCGTAAGCTGCATCCAGCACGAACCCTTTTTCCGCAATCTCGGCCGCTGGCAAGATTAGTTCCTTGAGCTTCTTTCTTCCATAATGTTGGACCGCGAACTCATAAGCCGCTAGCGCTCCCGGTACGCCGCTGGCCAGCGCGCCGGTTTGGCTCAGCTCGGTCTTGGCTTGGCCGTTGCGCACGAACATGTCGCGGCTCGCTGCCGCCGGCGCCGTTTCCCGGCCGTCGATTGCCACGACCTGGCCGTTTGCCAGCCGAATCAGCATTAGGCAACCACCGCCAATTCCCGAGTTCTCCGAGTCCACCACGCCGAGGGTCAGTGCCACTGCCACCGCGGCATCAATGGCGTTGCCGCCCTGCTTGAGGACATTCAGTCCGGCTTCGGTGCTAAGCAGGTGGACTGAAGCAACTATGCCGCGAGCACAGGTGGCCGCAGCCAACGGAACCGGCGCCAGGTACACGGTCAGGAGCGCTCCGACCACGAATGCGACCGCCATGCGTTGCAATCTCATCAGCATCAATCTGTAATGCGCCCCTCTGCGTACTTAGACTTCTGGCCGGCAGCGGCGAGCTAGGGCCCTGTCGCTGCCGAGGCGATGGCGGGTCTTAATACTCCTTCCCACCGCGCCATGACAACCGAAGCCACACAATTGCCCAAAAGATTCCCCGAGGTGCGTGCCATATCCAGGAATGCTTCGACTCCAAGCACGACCGCCACTCCCTCCAGCGGCAGACCGAAAGTGGTCAGGGTCCCCGACAAAACCACCAATCCAGCCCGAGGAACGCCAGCCGCACCTTTGCTCGTCAACATCAGCGTCAAAACAATCGGCCACTGCTGCGCCAGTGAAAGGTGCATACCGGCCGCCTGCGCGACAAAAATCGAAGTCAGCGACAAATAGAGGGTTGTGCCATCGAGGTTAAGCGAGTAGCCGGCCGGCATTACGAACGACGCGATGCGGCGCGGAACACCGAAATTCACCATCCGCTGCAGAGCGTCCGGCAGCGCAGCTTCGGATGAGGCAGTCGAAAACGCCAGCAACGTCGGTTCCTTCACGGTTTTGAAAAATGCCCGGACCGGAATCCGCGCCACCCACATCACGGGAACGAGCACGAGCAAAATGAACAACGCCTGCGCTCCGTAGAGCGTGAGCACGAGCTTGCCCAGACCAGCCAGGACTTTGAACCCGTTCTGGCCGACCGTGTGAGCCAGCGCGGCCCCAACTCCGAACGGCGCCAGCCACATCACAATGCCCGTGAATTTGAACATCACCTCCGAAACGCCCTCGAAAAGATCGAGCATCGTTTGCCGGGGCCGGCCCTGGACCCGGCCAAGAGCGACGCCGAAGATGATCGCGAAAATGACCACCTGCAAAACGTCGTTGCGCGCCGCCGCATCGGCCAGGCTCTGGGGCGCCAGGTGTTCGAGCAGCGAGCGGAGCCCCAATCCGCTGCCAGCCATCTCGGAGCGACGCTCAGCGGACCCCGCCAACTGAATGCCGTCCCCGGGTTGAATCAGGTTGACCGCCGCCAGCCCGATGAAAAGCGCCAGTGTGGTGATGACCTCGAAATAGATGATGGATTTGAGCGCGAGTCGTCCTACTGCCCTTAGATCATCCGTGTGGCCCGCAATGCCCACAACCAGCGTGCTGAAAATCAACGGCACGATGATGCATTTGATGAGCCGGATGAACAGATCCGACACAATGCCCGAGCGCGTGGCCGCTTCAGGGAATTGCCAGCCGAAAAGGACGCCGGCGATCATCGCGAGGATGATCCATTGAGTCAGCGACACGCGGCGCAGCAGAGCTATCATGTCGGTTCGCAGGTGCCGACAGCATAGCCGGGCTCAACTCCGCCCGCACGTTTTTTATCGGGTCACCGCGAGTTGACAAGGCGCATTGTCCTCGGCCTGCGGCGGCCACGGTCGAAGTGCGCGAAGCGTATGGATTGCGAGGAGCTTGCTCCCGCTTTCATGCACTGCCAGCCCTTCGAAAGCGCCGGCAAGCCGGGCGCACTCCAAACGCTCCGCGAAGCTTGACGCACGTCGCCTGAGGGCCACCTTGAACGGCAGTCTGTGGCCTGGAATTCCTGCGCGACAAACTCAAGAAATGCGAAGCTACTAATCCGGCCCGCACTACGATTGCGCGTCGCCCGGAAATCCTCGGCGATTTCTTTCTTAGGGTTTCGGAATTGGAGTTTTTCTGGAATTTGGTGTTTGGAGCTTGGGATTTTCCATTATCCTTTTTCAATCGGCGCCGCCACCACATTCCCGTACTCCGTCCAACTCCCGTCGTAGTTCTTCACATTCTTGAGACCCAGCAGATATTTGAGCACAAACCAGGTGTGGCTCGAGCGTTCACCGATGCGGCAGTAAGCAATCGTGTCCTTTCCAGGATCAACGCTTTTTTGCTGGATATAGATTTGCTGCAATTCATCAGCCGATTTGAACGTTCCATCTGGGCTCACAGCCGTGCTCCAGGGAATGCTTTTCGCACCGGGAATGTGCCCGCCGCGCTGTGCCGTTTCACTCATCCCAGGTGGAGCGATGACTTTGCCCGTGAATTCATCCGGGCTGCGCACGTCCACTAGGTTCCAGTTCCCTTTCTGGGCATCGAAAACTTGCGGCAGCATCGCACGCAATTCCAGATTGGGCGCGCTTGCTTTGTAACCGACAGGCGCAGGCTGGGGCACGTCCGTAGTAAGCGGCCTGTCCTTTTCATTGAGCCATTTCACCCGGCCGCCATTCATGAGCCGGACGTCCTTGTGTCCGTAGATTTTGAATAGCCAAAAGCCGTAAGCGGCAAACCAGTTATTGTTGTCACCGTAGAGAATAACTGTGTCAGAAGGCGAAATGCCTGCTCCGCCGACCAGCTTCTCGAAGGCCTCCTTGCTGATGATGTCGCGGCGCACCTGGTCTTGAAGCTGCGTTTGCCAGTTGAAACCCGCGGCCCCGGGAATGTGCCCCGCGTCATATTGCTTGGTGTCAACGTCAATCTCGACCAGCTTGATGCCCGGCTTGCCCAGGTTGTTGTTCACCCAATCCGTCTCCACCAGTACTTCTGCATTTGCGTATCTTGCCATACTTTGATCCTTTCTTATCTGTTTTTCCTCGTCAGGAAGTTGTCCCGGCGCTGAGGCCAGGGATGTGTTTGACCATGTTGGAAGTGTACTTGAAAATGTTGTCAGGGAATATCATTACACCAAAACCGGTTTTGTCACGCGCAATAATTTCCAGCGCGCCCTCCAAAATCAAACCGGAACTCGGTCCGGCCAGCAGGCCTTCATTCTGGCAGAGCTCCAGCGCCCGCGTATAGGCCAGGCGAAAGTCCACCTCCAGGATGTCATCGATCAACGACGAATCGAACAGCTTCGACACGCCCAGTTGCGTCACGTTCCGCAGGCCGGGCACGTCGTGTCCTTCGGTTGGCTGCACCGCCACAACCTTCACGCCCGGCTTTTTGCTTCGCAAAAACTTGCTCGTGCCCGTCACCGTGCCGCACGTGCCCAGCGAGAGGAACAAATGTGTGATTTTGCCCTCCGTCTGTTTCCAGATTTCCGGACCAGTTGTCCGCAGGTGGGCTTCGACGTTCTTCTCATTCTCGTACTGATTCGGCATGGCGTACTTGTGGCTCGACGCTTTGGCGTGCGTTTTGGCCATATTGATCGAGCCGTCTCCCAGCCCGGGCGCGGGGCAAAGCTCGTCTGACATCACGTCCAGGTCCGCCCCCGCGATCTTGAGCAGGATCTTTTTCTCCAGCGGCACCTTGTTCGGCACCACGGCACGCATGTGATAGCCTCGCGCCCGGGCCATGGCGGCCAGACTGATTCCTGTATTGCCTGAAGTCGGCTCTACCAGCCCACGCTGGCCGCCGATTTCACCGCGCTCCTCCAAATCCTGCAGCATTTCCCACGCCGCCCGGTCTTTCACCGACCCGAACGGATTCATCCATTCCAGCTTGGCGTAAAGTGGAAAATCGGCCGCTTTGTTGAGTCGATTGATACGAACCAGCGGCGTCGGGTTCTCCTCGCAGGGCAGCATTTCGAACACATTCTCGTACACCCGTGTCTGGTGATTCATACGGCCCAGAGTAGGCGGTGCCATCGGAATTACAATCCAATCGCAAGGATAGCGCGAGTGCAGGCGATAGGGGTAGGGATGGCGTGTTTAGTGCCACCCCTCCCTCCGAACCGGACAGGCGGATTTCCCGCATCCGGCTCTCTGGTCAGTGGTTTCTCAGTGAGACTAATCATAAGCACAAGAGCCGTGTTCCAAACTAAACAACCCTTGCACCGCGAACCATCGGTTCGGCCATTTTTGATGATCGGCTTTGGTCCGTCCGAATCCAGAGCGCTTGTGTCTTTTGCGCAGCATCGCTCGCAGGCGTCGGCGCAGCCATCCATCCGGCTCGCGCAGACCCGAGTAGTAACTGCTTTGGAAGTAGCCATACCAGCCGCGCAGGATGGGATTGGCCTTGGCGATGATTTCACCCAGGCTTCGCCCATTGGTGCGTCGCGTCAGCGGTCGCAGCTTTTCCTTGAGCTTCTGGAGGCTCTTTTGTCGTGGCCATTTCTTACCTCCGCGAAAATGCCATCCCAGAAAGTCGAAGCCTTCGCTTCGCGCATCAACAATGCGCGTTTTGGTCGGATGCACGGTCAGACCGGCTTCCGCTGCCCATTGGTGCAGGTAGCTCAACGCTTGTTCAGCTTCTTCTTTTGTTCGGCACAGCACCACCAGGTCGTCCGCATAGCGCACCATCTCCCAACCACGCCGAGCCATTTCATGATCCAGGGAGTTAAGGTAGAGGTTTGCCAGCAGCGGACTGATGACCGCCCCTTGCGGAGTGCCCCGCTCGGTCGGCTGCCAGTCTTTGCATTCTTCCAACACCCCGGCCTTCAGGCACTGGTCCAGCAACGCCAGGACGCTGCCGTCCACTACGCGCTGTTGTACCAGGTTCTTGAGCCGTTCGTGCGGAATGGTATCGAAGTAGCTCTTGAAATCCAGGTCCACACACCAGTGGCCTTGGGCTTTGAGGAGTTCTTCGACTCGTGCCACCGCTTCCCGGCAGCCACGTCCGGGCCGAAACCCATAGCTGTGCGGGGCAAAGTCGCGCTCGAATATTGGTTCGAGCACGTGCTTGATCGCCGCTTCCACCGTCCGGTCGCGCACCGCCGGTATTCCCAACGGGCGTTTCTCGGTCGTGCCGGGTTTTGGTATCCAGACTCGTCGCGCCGGTTGACGACGGTACTGTTTGCTTCGCAGTTCCTCACGCAGCTTGGCCAAGTGCTCTTGTTCCTGCGTGTTGAACTGTTCGACGGTTTGGCCATCGACTCCGGCAGCACCGTTGTTGCGCCAAACCGCCCAGTAGGCGGCTTGCAGATTGCACTGCTCCAGCACCTTGTCCCAGAGTCGGAACCATACGGTTGTCGGCCCGCTTTGTTCGAGCCGTGTCAGCATGCGTTGGGTCCATATCGAAGGTTCTACCCACCACCAAGGGTCTTGGGCTGCTCCAGCTTGCGGAGGCGTCGTTGCCGACGTCACTATCGCTGGTCGAGTTGGCTCGTCCTTTCCTATGGCCTTCACGCGTCCACCTTCCTGCGTCCCTTGGCTCCACGGGCGTTACCCCGCTTCGTCGCTACTACGGACGCTCTGACTCCCGCCGAGCGGTTCTTCGGGCCATGCGGCCATGAACGCCGTTTTGGTCCCGGCGGGTCTCTCTGTTTATCTCGTCCACACTTCCAACCCTTCTGTCCCCAACCACTTCGCCGCCCCAGCCACAGCATTTGCGCTCGTTCACGCTTCCTCTCTGCTCGTGGCTGCACGCCAGTGGACCTGACCTGGCTTAACAGGTCCAAGGAGTCGTTCCTTCCTGGGTCATGGCGCGGGCTTCGCACAGCGCTCGCAGGCTCGCCAGTCGGTGCGGCCGAATCGGGTTTACTTTGTGTCATGTGTTTCATGTCACGTCTTTACGGACGGGTTGTTCACCTCCGGCAGCTCTCCACCCCGTGTTGCCACGACGCAGTAGCCTTCGGTTTCAGGCGGGTGAACGTTCCGCCTGACGGGGACTTTCACCCCGTTGTGTGTACGCCCTCACAGGCGCACGAGCGCGGCTGTCTCAGCCGCAGCACTCCCGACCGCAGTGTGACCGCTTGCCGGTTTGGAGCCGCTAGTTGCTTCGTGGCTGCTGCGGCTGGGCTTCGCCACAGCCGCGCTCCCCTCCCCGCCGTTACTGAGCTATCGCGAGCAAGCTCCGCTCCCGCCTTGCGGCAATGAAACCATTGGGCGATACTTACTGAAACTCTGCTTCCCAATGACCACCTTGCCGTCACGCAGAAGGTTTTTGAAAGCAGCCGCCGCTACCGGCGCGGCTTTCGGCTTGGGCGACTTGTCCTTTCTCGCCCGCTTGCCGCGCATCACGGCTGCGGAAGCCCAGCTCGATCCCAAGGTTGTCAGATTCGGCCCCGATATCGAGCCGGTCGTCCGTTTTCTGGAAGATACCCCGCGGGAGAAGCTGCTCGAACAAGTGGCTATTCGGATTCATCACGGTCTGACCTATCGCGAGGTGCTGGCGGCATTGCTGTTGGCAGGCGTCCGCAATATCCAACCCCGGCCGATCGGATTCAAATTTCACTCCGTGCTCGTCGTCAACTCCGCCCATCTCGCCAGCCTTTCTTCGCCCGATTCCGATCGTTGGTTGCCGATTTTCTGGGCGTTGGATTATTTCAAATCGGCCCAGGCGGAAGACGCCCGCGAAGGCGACTGGACGATGGCCGCCATCGATGAATCCAAAGTTCCTCCGTCGCATAAAGCCCGGCAGGCCTTCATCGACGCCATGAATAATTGGGATGAACCCGCCGCCGATGTCGCCGTCACTGGCCTCGCGCGCACTGCCGGCGCGCAGGAGCTGTTCGAAATCTTCTGCCGCTACGGCACGCGCGACTTCCGCGAGATCGGTCATAAGGCAATTTACGTCGCCAACAGTTGGCGAACATTGCAGGCGATCGGCTGGCATCATGCCGAAGCCGTGCTGCGCTCGCTAGCCTACGGTCTGCTCGATCGCGATGGTGACGCCAATCCGGCCAAAGCTGATCTGCCCGCCGACCGACCGGGTCGGCACAATTTGAACCTGGTGAAACAAATTCGCGATGGATGGCCCACCGGCCAACCCAGCCCCGCCGCGACAACTGAGTTGCTGCAAACTCTCCGTGTCGCGTCGCCGACCGAAGCATCTGAAAAAGTCGTCGAACTGCTCAACCGCGGTGTCGCCCCACAATCCATCTGGGACGGCCTGTTCAGCGCCGCCGCGGAACTGCTGATGCGCCGGCCCGGCATCCTGTCACTGCACGCGTTGACATCATCTAATGCCATCCATTTTGCGTTCCAAAACTGTGGTAACGATGAGACCCGGCGGTTGTTGCTGCTCCAAAACGCCGCGTTCCTGGCTCTTTTCCGCGGTGGAGAAAAGTTGAAGTCCGTCCGCATTGATGAATTACAGCCTCCTGACAGCCCCGTCGGCAGACCGCCGACCGTCGAAAATGTCTTCGCTGAAATTAGCCATGACCGCATGGACGCCGCTCGGCACGCGCTTGCCTGTTTCGGGAACAATCCGCAGCCGGACGAATTTATCAACACCGCGCGCCGCCTGATTTTCCTCAAAGGCAACAATTCACACGATTACAAATTCAGTTCAGCCGTCCTGGAAGATTACCAGCACCTCTCCGCTCCGTGGCGCGATCGCTTCCTGGCCGCCAGCGTCTTCAACCTGCGTGGCACCGGCGACAAGGACAATGATTTGGTCAAGCGCACCCGCGCCGCCCTGGCCTCATAATCCTCCCTTTTCTTCGCTCTGTTTGTCGCACACTTCGTCGGCACACTTTACGAAGGGGCGGATCGTCTGGTCACCAGAGCACGATGGGACAATCGAATTTGTAGCAGCCGACGTAAGGAGGCTCACTTCTCTTTGCGGGGAACCTTCCGCGGAGAAGTGAGCCTCCTTACGTCGGCTGCTACCGAATGGGCGGACGAATAATTTGCCCCGTGTCCGGGTGCTTCTCCTGACCATAGAGCTTCCAAAATCTCGACCAGAATTCTTTTTGCAAAGGATGCAACGTCGGATACCCGGGCACAACTGCACCGCTGAATGCCCATTCTACCGGATGCTTCACCAGTTCTGCCTGGAGCGGATTTTCAAGGACATAGTTGCAGACGCGGGCAAATGCGTTCCGACGGCGCTCTTCCTCTTTGAGTACGTGGTCGTGCGCCTGATGCTGGAATTTCTCCGGAGCGAGCTTGGACTCGAGATGTGTTCGCAGGAAGGCCATGCCGTTCTGTTGGTCGGAATCCAAACGCAGCTCCATTCAGACGAGGTGCAAGTGATCCGGCATCAAGCAATACGTCGGGCAGAGCAGCGCCTCCCGCGCGGCGGCGTGTAGCATCAACTCACGAAACCCAGCGTGAAAACGTTCATCGAGCCAGCCTTGGCGCCGGTGCGAGAAAGGAACTGTCCAGTGAACCACAGCGTCGCCTTGATAATGCTCGCGCTGCAGTCGAGGCAGGTAGAACGCCCGGTTGACGTTTGGTTCATTCACGGCCGCGCAGCATCGTACGCAGAAGGCGCTGGAGAATCTAGAGCCCTCGTTGTAGTTGAAGGGGGTCGGCACTGTATTGCCAACAGAAACCTGCCTCCTCACTCCGGCGGCTACGTCTTCTGCATTCCGGCCTACTGCGAGGCCTCTGCCGGGCAGACAGAAGATCTAATGGGCGGGCCGGGTGGTACGATCTTGCATCCAGGCGACATCCTGGTTGCGCGGGCTGGGAATCGCTGAATAGCCGTTGAAAGTCAGCCCGCCAGTAATCAGCGGGGGCATGGTACGAGGATCTCGCCAGCGATGGATCTCAGCGTGGCCGTCGGCAAAGGAAAGGCCGCCTGCCTTGCCGTGATACGAAGCCGGTAGATCCAGCCAGTTGTAGCTCGCCGGGGAGGGCGGTTGATAGCCGGTCATGTCCGTCCCAAAATTGCCCCAGTTGATCGCGTCCTCACGCTCATCGATAAACACGAAGACCTTGACCGCGCCCGGATTCGCCAATTGGGCATATTTAAGGTAAAGGAGGTATTTGCTGTCGGGGTTCTCCCCGTGAAACCCGCCCAGGAAGAGGTTCATCGCGATGCTGCGCACCCGAGGTTTATTCTCTCCGTTGACAGTGACAAAAGACTTGTCGGCGGGACACTTGAATATCCCGGGATTTTTGCCGCAATAGGGCCACATCGGACTCTTGGTAATGTCCTGGTTGATGTCCCAGTTAGATCGGTTTCCCGGGCTGAAATCCAAGCCGCCCGTCATCCAGGTTTCCGGGTCATTGGCGAAGGTTTGGGCATCGCCGCTGGCATAGAGCAGTTTGTCGTTATGATCCTCGGTGTACATGCGCCAAGCCAGTGTCACCTGGCGGCCGTTGCTCATGCATTGGATCCCCTGGGCCTTCAGCCGTGCTTTGCTCAGCGCCGGCAGCAGCATGGCGGCGAGGATGGCGATAATGGCAATGACCACCAACAGCTCGATTAGCGTAAACGCACCGGCAGCGCGGGGCGCCGGTTTCCAAAAGCTCTCCAGGCTCTTTTTCATAACTCAAATGAAGCATTAACCCGGCCAGATTTTCTCCACGAAAGCCGCCCCTGCATTCGTGGCTTAGTTTTGTACAGTACCGTAGTCCCTGATTCTGTCAAGGAGACTTTCAGCGAGCTGGTGGCCGCCCCCGCGCGCCTTGCCCCACAGGGACCTCGCCTTTGGACTTTGCAGGCAGCGCGATTTAGCCTAAATACTTCTTCCCGCTTCTGCGGGAGTTGTGATGAAATCCGAAGTCGAACTGTACGATACGACCCTGCGCGACGGCAGCCAGGGCGAGGGCGTCAATTTTTCGGTGATGGACAAGCTCCGCATCGCCGAGAAGCTGGACGCTTTCGGGATTCACTACATCGAGGGCGGCTGGCCGGGGTCGAACATGAAGGACCTGGAGTTTTTCGAGATCGCCCGCCGTCGAAACTACAAAACCGCGAAGCTCGCCGCCTTCAGCATGACCCGGCGCAAGGGCGTTACCGTCGATCGGGATGAACAAATGCTCAGGCTCCTCGAGGCGGAAACACCCGTGATCACTATCGTCGGGAAAACCTGGCTGCTGCACGTCACCGAGGTGCTGCGCGCAACGCCCGACGAAAACCTGGCGATGATCGCCGATAGCATCCGATTTTTGAAAGATCGCCGGAAGACAGTGTTCTACGACGCCGAGCATTCATTCGACGGCTACAAGAACGACCCGGACTACGCCTTGGCTACGTGGCGGGCGGCGCAAACGGCGGGAGCGGACACCATCGTGCTCTGCGACACCAACGGCGGCTGCCTTCCGTCCGAAATCGCACGCATCGTCGGCGTCGCTAAAACAAAGTTGAGCGCGCCCATCGGCATCCACACACACAACGATTGCGGCCTCGGCGTCGCGAACGCCATCGCCGCCGTCGAGGCAGGCGCCAGCCAGGTCCAGGGAACCATCAACGGATACGGCGAACGCACGGGCAACTGCAACCTGACCAGCGTCATTCCGGTGCTGGTCTTGAAAATGGGAAAAGCCTGTGTGCCAGCGAAATCGCTGCCCAAGCTGCGTGAGTTGTCGCATTTCGTGGACGAAATCGCCAACTTCCAACCCGACCCGCGCCAGCCGTGGGTCGGTGCCACCGCCTTCGCTCACAAAGGCGGCATGCATGCGCACGCCGTGGGGCGGGCGGCCAGCACTTACGAGCACATCGACCCGGCCGCGGTCGGAAATGCGCGGCGTGTGCTGGTCAGCGACATGTCCGGCCGCAGCAATATACTCGCGAAGGCCAGGGAGCTGGGCTTCCAGCTCCACGCCGACACCGCGGAACTCAAGACGATCCTCAACCGCATCAAACAACTAGAGAGCGAGGGAGTTGAATTCGAGGCCGCGGAGGCGTCCCTGGCGCTCCTGATCCGCAAGCACCTGCAACATCGGGAACTCCCCTTCACCGTCGAGGCCTATCATGTTTCCATGCGTGGGAATGGCGATAGCTCCGTTTGTGAGGCCACGATCAAGGTGGGCGTCAAAGGCCGCTCCGCCCACACCGTGGCCGATGGAGATGGCCCGGTGAATGCGCTGGATGGCGCATTACGGCTGGCGCTTTCCAAATTCTTTCCACAACTCGAAAAGTTGAAGCTCATTGACTACAAGGTGCGCATTATCGACACCGCAACCGGCAGCGCAGCGAAAACCCGCGTGCTGATAACCACCAGCGATGGCAAACGCGAGTGGGGCACGGTCGGCGTCAGCGAGAACATCATCACCGCCTCCCTGCAGGCACTCGTTGACAGCATGGAATATGCCCTGATGAGCAAGTGATATGTCTGAGATCCCCAAGGCCTACGAACCACAGGCCGTAGAAGAAAAATGGTACCAGTTCTGGCTCGACCAGAAGTGTTTCGTCGCCGATCCCAACTCACCCAAGCCCGCCTATTCGATCGTCATCCCGCCGCCGAACGTCACCGGCCAATTGCACATGGGCCATGTCCTCAACAACACCATCCAGGACATCCTGGCCCGCAAGGCCCGCATGGACGGAAAAGAAGTGTTGTGGCTGCCTGGCACCGACCATGCCGGGATTGCGACCCAGGCAGTCGTCGAAAAGGCGCTCCGCAAAGAGCGCGTGATGAAGCACCGCGATGATCTCGGCCGCGAAAAGTTTCTTGAACACGTCTGGGCCTGGAAGGAAAAGCACGGCGGCATCATAATTCAGCAGCTCAAGAAACTCGGCTGCTCGTGCGATTGGAGCCGCGAACGCTTCACGATGGACCCGGAATACTCCAAATGCGTCCAGAGCGTCTTCGTCGATCTTTACAAAAAAGGGACGATTTATCGCGGTAAGAGAATGGTCAATTGGGACCCAGCCGCTCGAACAGCATTGTCTGACGAGGAAGTGGATATGATCGAGGAGAAAGGCCAGCTCTGGCATCTCAAGTATCCTCTCCTCGACGACAAAGGCCAGCCCAGGCCTGATGAGTTTGTTGTCGTCGCAACCACTCGCCCCGAAACCATGCTCGGCGACGAAGCGGTGGCGGTGAATCCAAGAGACCCGCGGTATGCGAAACTAGTTGGCCGCCGTTGCCTCCTGCCCCTCCAAAACAAACCTATTCCCATCATTGCGGATGATTTCGTTGATCCAAAATTCGGCACAGGCTGCGTCAAAGTCACCCCCGCCCACGATCCGAACGATTATGAGATGGGGCTCCGCCACAAGCTCCCGGTGACCGTGGTGATCGCACCCGATGGCACAATGACCACCGAGGCCGGAGAAGATTTCGCTGGCCTCGATCGCATGGAAGCGCGCAAAGCGGTCATCGAGGAACTGAGCGAACAAAGGCTCATGTTCAAAATTGAGGATTACGTCCACAGCGTCGGTTATAGCCAGCGCAGCCATGTCCCCATCGAGCCGTATCTGAGCGAGCAATGGTTCATGAGATATCCGAGCGTCGAGGCTTCAACGAAAGCCGTGGAAGAAGGCCGGATCCAATTTCATCCCGAACGATGGACCAAGACGTACACCCACTGGATGCACAACTTGAGGGACTGGTGCATCAGTCGCCAGCTTTGGTGGGGGCACCGCGTGCCGGTGTGGTACAACCGAAGCTCCACCGCCGATCCCGCGGCGCCCGAAAACGCACGTTGCCAGATCGAGTGTCCCGGTCCGGGTTGGGAGCAAGACCCCGACGTCCTCGACACCTGGGCCAGTTCCTGGCTGTGGCCCTTCGCCACGATGGGCTGGCCGCAGCAAACCGAGACTCTCAAGAAATTCTATCCCACGACCGATCTGGTCACCGCGCCGGAGATCATTTTCTTCTGGGTTGCCCGCATGATCATGGCCGGTTACGAATACATGGGGAACCTGCCTTTCCGGAACGTTTATTTCACCGGCATCATCCGCGATAAAATCGGCCGCAAGATGAGCAAGAGCCTCGGCAACTCCCCCGATCCCCTCGATCTCATCGCCAAATACGGCGGCGACGCGGTGCGCTTCGGCACCATGCGCAGCGCGCCGTTGGGCCAGGATGTTATGTTCGACGAAAAGGACGTCGAACTGGGCCGCAACTTCTGCAACAAGCTCTGGAACGCCTGCCGTTTCCGACAAATGCAAGGCGGCGAGGTCCAAGGAGAAATCGACCGCACGCTGCTCAGCACCGACGACAAGTGGATTCTGCTCAAGCTCGACAGCGCCATCCGTGAAATCACCACGTCGTTCGCCGAGTATCGCTTCAACGAAGCTACGCAGACCCTCTACCGCTTTTTCTGGAGCGAATACTGCGACTGGTACGTCGAAGCGAGCAAGGCAGTCCTCGCAAAGCCCGTTGAATCGTTAAACCGTCAAACCGTTGAACCGGACCACGCTTCAACGCTCCAACGCTCCAACGCTCCAACGTCCCAATCTGCAGCACGTTCCAACGCTCTGGCGGTAATCGACTTCGTGCTCTCGCACACGCTGCGTTTATTCCATCCTTTCCTTCCGTTTATCACCGAGGAGCTGTGGCACGGGATGGGTTACGCCAAGGACATGCCGGAAGCTCAGGGGGGCAAGACCATTCTGTTTGCGCCCTGGCCCAAGCCGCTTGATGAAGACATTCGCGGACACTACGGGCTGGACGATTGCTATCTGGAGATGGTCGATGCGAAATACGAACTCGTGACCCAAGGCCGCAACCTCCGACGCGAGGCAAAAATTCCGGCTAACAAGAAAGTGATTTTCATCCTCAAGTCGCTCAATGGCATCTCGCAGCATGACGTGGACGTGCTGAAGCTCCTGCTCAACGCGGAAAAGCTGGTAGTCGAACCCAATTACGAGGCGAAGAAAGGCACGCCTGCAGTTCATTCGAGCCTGGGTGAGTTGTACCTCCCCCTGGAAGGCCTGGTTGACGTGGAAGCCGAGAAAGCACGACTCAAGAAGGAATTGGAAAAGGCCGACACGGAAATCACGAAAGAAGAACAAAAGCTAGCGAACCCAAACTTCATCCAGAAGGTGCCCGCGAATGTGCTCGCGGAACATCAGAGCCGGCTCGCGGAGTGGCAGGCCAAGAAGGACCACCTGCTGGCATCGCTCCGCGCACTGGAGGGCTGATTCCTTTTTCGCGTAAACTTGTAGCAGCGGACGTCAGGAGGCTCTGATCTAATTCCGCACTCCTCACTCCTCACTCCGCATTTGAAGTGAGCCTTCCAACGTCGGCTCCTACACTCAAAGGGATTTTCCAACAGGGCTCTTAGGAAAAGCTTCGTTCCGCCAACGGCGGACGCGCCAGAAAAAAAATCCAAAAAAGATGGCGCCACAGGCGTTTACGCCAACCGTGTAACCGAGTTTGTAGGTCAGGCCAGTGTTATTCTGAGAATAGATCGCCACATCGTTGCCCACGAGCAGATTGGGCATGGCCATCGGCATTAGCGCGCCCTGGATGAGCCCGCGCCCGAAACCGGCCGCGCGCGGACTGCGTTGCATCGACTTCCCGATGCGATTCAGCGTCCACCCAATCGCGGTCGCCAGCAACAAATAGAAAACTAGCCGCGACAAAATTCTCCGCCACCGGCGCAGCAGGGCCGCTCGCATTTCGTTTTCCCTCATGGTTGACTCGAGTAAGAGCATGTTTTTGGGACGGTGCCTGAGGCAAGTCGAATATGAGCTCGCCCGCGTTTCCGGCGGAGTGCGCTCGTCCCCGGGCGCAGCGATTCTCATGCAACTGTGCGTATAGAGATTCTTACAGTGCTGCAACCCGTTACGCGTGCCTGCGCCCGGGGACGGTCGCTCTCCGACGCGCCCGCTTCCACCACCGGAACCAGCGCAGCGTGTCCCACAGCGGATGAATCTTGCTTCGCTCCGACCGGTACAGGACGCGAATCGGGATAAATTCAACAGAATGTCCCGCGAGCACAAACGCAAGCAGCACCTCCGACTCGATCTCGAATCGGGAAGCGCGAATCGGCAGCGCTGACCAGGTCTCCAGATTCATCAGCCGGAAACCGCATTGCGAGTCCGGCAATAGCCGACCTGCCAGGTGAGAGAGTCGCCGGCTCATCCAGCGATTGACGAGACGGCGCACCCAGGGCATTTGCGCCGCTGAATTCATTCGATTCCCAACTACCAGCGCCGCCGAGCTCTGCTCCGCGCAACGCAGGAAAGTCGGAATGTCCTCGGGTGAATGCTGGCCGTCTCCATCGAGAGTCATGGCCCATGCGGAACCCCGCTCTCGCGCCCACTGCCATCCGCTTTGCAGCGCCTCACCCTTACCGCGATTGAGGCCATGTCTCAACGTCACTGCCCCGGCCTCTTCCGCGCGTGAAGCCGATTGATCTGTCGAGCCATCATCGACCACCAGCACCATGGGCAGGAACCGGCGCGTTGCCGCCACCACTGAGCCAATCGCCACCTCTTCGTTGAAGCAAGGAATTACGGCGGCGCATTGGGAGGGCCAATCCATCTCGAAAAGCTAGGGCAATCGCAATTCCAGCCAAGCGCAAAGAAGCTCGAAAGAAATCCGAAGCCTAAAGGAAGTCCGAACGGCGGGCGCCGATAGTCAGCACCGACCGAACAGGATCCAGACTTGAGCTTTTCTCCTGCTCTCGCAATTTGCAATCCACCATTTGGGCTTCGTCATTCGGATTTCCTTCCACCCTCCGCAGTATCGGTGCCCGGGCCACTGTTGGAAACGAAGGCATTCTCGCGCGCGGAGGCTTCACGGCATGCTCTGGCGCTACGGAGGGCGGGTCGGATTTCGGCATTCGGGTTTCGAGCTTTCTTCGGTCTTCGGATTTCGGCCTTCGGCCTTCTAGTCGCGGCCACGTTTTCGTTTGCGCTGACTCCATTCGGCTATTAGTTTCAACGGATGACCGATAGTTTTCGGCCGACCCTTGAGTTGCTTTACGCCAAGGGGGAAGCACAGAGAGTCTTTCATGAACAGGCCGTGAGCGTCGCCCGCTCGCGGTTTGGCCGCGACGTATTCGTGCGCGCGGTCGTGGAGATCTCCAATTATTGCCGGGAGAATTGTGTCTATTGCGGAATGCGGCGGAGCAACCGGGGATTGCACCGGTTCCGCGCGCAGCATGAGCAACTGGCGGAATTGCTCGTCCACCATCGACCGGCGAGCGTCACCGATGTCAATATCCAGGCGGGCGAAGACCCCGTGGCCGTGCGCCAGGTGGCCCTGCCCCTCATCCGGACTTTGCGGAAGCAAACCCGACTGGGAGTCAGCGTTTGCCTGGGAACACTCGACTACAGTCTCTACGCCGACCTGAAGGAAGCCGGTGCCACGCTTTATATCATGAAGTTCGAAACGGCTGACCCGGCCCGTTACGCCGAGTTGCAGTCGCCCGCCACGTTCGAGAAGCGCATCGCACACATTCGTCACCTCGCCGACGCGGGTTGGAACCTGAGCTCCGGCTTTATCGCCGGGCTGCCTGGCCAAACCGATCAAGAACTGCTCTCCAATTTCTCGCTCGCCGCCGAGTTGCCGTTGACTGGAATCAGCGTCAGCCCCTTCATTCCCGGCGACGAGACCCCGCTGGCCAACGCGCCGATGTCCGACATTGACCTGACGCTAAATTCCATGGCGGCCTTGCGTCTGATGCGGCCGCATTGGGTGATTCCCTCCATTAGCGCGCTGAACCTGGCTGAACCTGGCAACGGATATCGCCGCGGTCTGCGCACCGGTGCGAACCTGGTCACGATCAATCTGACTCCCACGGAGTTCCGGAACGATTATCTGCTCTACAAACGCGACCGGTTTATCATGACTGAAGAGCGCATCCTGACTGCCATCGGGGCCGAGGGGCTGACGCCTTCAACGCAAAGCCTGGCGGAGTTCTATCGGGCGATATCTGTCAACGGCAAACCGTTCAAGTCGGTCGCTGATTCGGCCGAGCTCTTCGCGGGTGAGCCGCTAAACCATTGATTCGTTTGCAGGTGGACCGTGATATCTGGACCGCTGAATCAGATTTCGCATGCCGCGGGCTGCGGAGTTTGGGATTTGGTGCTTGGAATATGTTTGGAGTTTGGGATTTGGAGCTTGGAGCTTTCCGCCGCGAACCAGCTCCTCCATCCCTCTTTGAGTTCGAGCCAGGCCCAGGCGGCCACGCCTTTGGCAATGTGAACACTGCTGGCTGGAGCGAACGTGTATCCCTGGAACATGAAGCGCCGGCCCGCATTGCGTCGTCCTAGCCGGTCTCCAAGCCGGCGCGCGCGAGCCATCCGCGCCAGGCGCCGATTATACCTGCGCATCAAATGGAAAAATGGAACCGAGGGCGGCGTGGAATAAACCGGTTCGGTCAACGCCACCGCGCCTCGTTTGAAAGGCTGCGAAGCCACGCCCATCGTGTAGAGGCCGGCGTCGAGCAGGAATGCCACCCGCAGCAGGTCAAATTCGCCCATGTATTCGTACTTGTCCTGGTAAATGGCTTGAAACCACCATTGGTAACTGCGCGCAAAATCGCGATTGTGCCGCGCCAGCAGGGGCGCCAGAGCTTCCCCTCGCCGCTCCGCCAAGATGAGCTTGCAGGCGGCGGTGCAAGTGAAAGCAATCCAATCCATGCCGGGGCTGTAAAACGGATCGAGGAACGCCGCCGCATCGCCGACCAAAGCGAATCCGTCGCCCGCGAAGGTTGTGCTGTAATAAGGCAGGCTTTTGCGCCAGTGCACGTCGCCCTCGCGCCAGCGCGCGTCTGCCATGATTTCCCGCGCGACCGGGTGCTGCGCGAGGAAATCCTTCAACCTCTGTCCGAGCGAGCCGTCCTCCGGCCATTGCACGAACCGTTGATCGAACACGACCCCAATGCTGACGTCTCCTCCCTTTAGAGGAATGCACCAGGCCCACCAGCCATTGCCAACAAAATGATTCGTCGCCGTGTTGCGAATGCCGTGGCAGGCCATGGCCCATTCCGGGAATTTCGTTGTCAACTCGAGTCCGTCCCAGTCCTTAACGCCCGTCCACCGCGCCCAAACCGCCGTCGTCGGGTGCTCGGTATTTGGCCGCCACCAACCTTCCTGCCGCGCGAGCACGGCTGCCACCCCGGACGCATCAACCAGCCACCGGGCGGAAACCTCGCGAGTTCGCTCCTGGTACCGCACCTTAAGGAGCTGTCGCCCGCCAGCCGCCAGATCCACCCGGCTGACTAACGCCGGCCGCCAGAACTCTGCGCCCGCAGCTTGCGCTCGCGCTAGAACTTCCTCGTCGAGCACCGCCCGATCGACTTGATACGCGGGAACTCGGGAAAGATAACGGCCGCCGATTTCCGCGCAATCGGCCATCGTTCGTGCCTTATCGTTGAAGAACCAGAACCGCATCCCTTGCTTCACGAGGTGGGCCTCATTGAGGTGACCGGTTAATCCCAGCATCCTCCCTAGAAAATAGCCGCTCACCTCCACCGTCGCTTCACCCACCCGTCGGCCGAAGCTTTCGCTTCTTTCCACAATCAAAATCTTCAGCTCCGGCCGCTCGCCCAGCAAGAGTATGGCCGCTGCCGCGCCCGACAACGCGCCGCCGATGATGGCGACGTCGTATGCGTCCTGCGCCGGAGGATTCATTAGTCCAGCCGATTGAGGTGCAAATCGCTCTTCAGAGCTTTGCCATTGTTGGCCGACAGCCAGACTTCGCCAACATCCGCCTCCAGGGATGGTTCACGCAATTTTGCCGCCCACAGTTTTACTTTCCAAACCGCCTCGCCGGCTCCGCTCAGGCCCAGCACCCCTTCGCCGACGCGTTCAAGCTTCAGTTCCGTGGCAGTCACTTTGAGATTTTTCAACAACGGCTCCTTGAGCGCCGTCTGCATCGCCTGATCGGAATCAACTCTCAGTTTCGACTTATCCAGCGGGGTGTCGCCACCGGTGACCGGCTCGAGCAGACGCACAGGATGTTTCACGTCGAGCATTTTGCCAGCGCCGAATTTCACCTCCACCGCTTTTAGGGTTGCCGTCGGATCGTAGAGCACCACATACCAGATGTTTGGCGTCAAGCTGCCGACAGATTTTTCCGAACGGATCTGGACGATTTTATCTTTGGATTGCTTGCCCACGTAACGGTTGGCTTCTTTGGCCAGCTCGAACGCCGTGGCCTCAGCCGCGCGCGCCCCAAGGGCAGCGCCGACAAGTGCAGCGACGATTGGAAACAATTTCCGACCGACGATCGCGTTGTTGGTTTTCATGGTCGCAATATAAGCCGACAGCCAAGCGCTGACAACCGCCGTGGGCGGCCCCGGCTTGATGCGAAGTTTGACAAGCAGCAGGATTATTCTAAGCTGCGGCTAAAGACTGGATTGAGCTGTGTTATTCCCGCTTCCGCACAAGGCTGAATCATCTCGCGTCGTTATCACCGGAGCCGGAGTTATCACTGCCCTGGGGCAAGGCTGGAAAGTGAACGCCGAGGGATTTCGCTCCGGCCGCGCGGCGACGCGCCGGGTCACCCTCTTCGATGTTTCGCGACAGCGCGTGAAGGTTGCCGCCGAAGCAGACTTGCCAGCGGAGCTGCCCCGAACGCGCCTGCGCGAACATCAAGTCCAGCGGATGGACCGCGCGGCAAGACTGCTGTTGCTGGCTGCGCACGAAGCCTGGCAGCAGGCCGGCTGGACCCCGGCGGAGAACCTGCCGCAGGTGCTCGGAACGACTAGCGGCGGCATGAGCCTCGGCCAGGAATATTACCGGCAAGCTGTAGATGCGCCGCAAGCGCGACGCCGACAAGCCACGCGCGTCCTCCATTACCAGGCGCAACGGCAAGGGCTCGACCTCGCGGACGCATTCGGCTTTCACGGGCCAATCACCATCATCGCCAACGCTTGCGCTTCCGGCGCGAACGCGATCGGCCATGCCTGGGAGCTCGTGCGCAGCGGCCGTACGCAACGCGTGTTGACGGGCGGTTACGACGCGCTTAGCCATCTGGTTTTTTCCGGTTTTGATTCCTTGCAGGCGCTGTCACCCACCCAATGCCGCCCGTTCGACGCGCATCGCGATGGTCTCGTTCTGGGAGAAGGCGCCGCCGTTCTGGCCCTGGAAACTCTCGATTCTGCCCGCGAGCGGAACGCAGAAATCCTCGGAGAGATCGTGGGCTACGGCGCAGCAACCGATTCTCATCACATGACCCAGCCGCATCCGAACGGTGATGCGGCCTTCGCCTCGATGACGATTGCGAGCGCCAGGGCACGCATAACGCCAGAACAAATCGGTTACATTAACGCTCACGGAACCGGCACACCGCTCAATGACAGTGCGGAAGCGGCCGCCATCAATCGTTGGGCTGGTACGCGGGCCGGCAGTTTGCCGGTCAGTTCCACCAAGTTCAGCATCGGCCATTTGCTCGGTGGCGCAGGGGCCGTTGAGGCGCTGATTTGTCTCATCGCCCTGCGCGAGCAATGGCTGCCACCTACTTCAACTTTGGAGACGCCGGAACCGGCGTGCGCGTTTCCGATTGTGCGAACGCCCACTGAGGCAAAGCTGGATTACGCCCTGTCGAATTCGTTCGGCTTTGGCGGCGCCAACGCGACGCTCATTCTTCGGAGGTGGACGTGAACCGAATCTTCGTTCGCGGTGAGGGTGCAGTGTCACCAGCGGGCTGGGGCGTCGCCGCGCTACGGGAAGCCGTTGCTCGCGGCGAACCGTTGCCCTCGAAGGAATTGACCCGCCCGGGCTGGGCTCAGCCACTTACAGTGCGCACGGTGCCGCAGGCTGTGCCGCGCCCGGCGTTTCTGAGCCATGCGCGGCTGCGCCGCGCCAGTCCCATCGCCCATTACGCCGTGGCGGCTGCCCTAGAAGCCCTTGGCGCCGAGGCCGCCAGTCTGGCCGACAATGAGTTGCGGCTTGGAATTGTTATGTGCGTCATGTCCGGTTGCGTGAATTATTCGCGCCGTTTTTACGATGAGACCTTGAAGAACCCGGCGACGGCCAGCCCGGTGGTTTTTCCCGAGACAGTTTTTAATGCCCCGGCGAGCCACCTGGCCGCGCTTCTCGGCACGACAGCTATCAATTACACGCTGGTGGGTGACCCCGGCACGATGCTCCAGGGCCTGGCGCTGGCCGCCGATTGGCTTGTCGCCGAGCAGGTGGATGGCTGCCTGGTCATCGGCGCCGAGGAAATGGACTGGCTTACCTCCGACGCCCTTTCCAAGTTCACCGCGCAGCCCCAGGTTAGCGAGGGCGCCGGCGCCCTCTACCTGCGGCGAGTAGCAGGTCAAGGCCCCGCGGTCGAACTTCGCGCGGTGACGGACAGTTATTTGTTTTTGCAGAATCAAAGGCGGGCGCAGGCCGCCCGGCTGGCGCGCGCGGCCCTGGGCGCTGATAGCGCGCCGCACTTGCTCTGCGACGGGCTGCAAGGCGTGCCGAGGATGGATCGCGACGAAGCCGCTGCCTGGCATGATTGGCCGGGCGCTCGGCTCGCGGTCAAGAAGACCCTGGGCGAAGGATTGATGGCGGCCTCCGCGTGGCAGTGCGTCGCAGCGGTGGACGCCCTGCGCCAGGGCAGATTCGCTTGTGCCAACGTGAGTGTTGTCGGCTGCAATCAGCAAGCGATTGCGGCGCAATTCGGAATGACCCATTCATGAAGCAGACACTTCTTGTCGCGCGGAATCGAACCAACTATTGAAACCAGTCAGTGACCTCCGGCAAAGCGGGAGGCTTGAAACGATGAATGGCTCCAAGCCATCCAGCTCTTCGGGCGGGGATCGGACCTCGGGTCCGACGCGACAGTTGTGCGTACCGGGACCGGCTCCTTCCCCCTCACCTTCAGGGAGAGGGGGAATGGTCGCCAGTCGGCCGGTGCATCCGGGATCGCTCAAACATTCGAGTGTCGTGCGCAGCGACTCCCTCTCCCAGATCGAAAGGGTTGGGGTGAGGGGGAACAGGACGCAGTCTAACCCCGCACCCTGGACTACTCCCGGAGGTGTCAAACTATGGGAGTCTCCCCGGCAGAGCCGAGGGTTTCCCGAACGACCAAAATGAAAATACGGGTCATCCTTGTCACCGGCGCCAACGGCGGCCTTGGGCAGGCCATCGCACGGGCGTTTATCGGCGAGGCTGCCGGGAATTTTGTCTGGCTCGGAGTCCACAACCACCGCGAGCGGGTGGGTCAACTCGTGACAGAGTTTCCCGGACGCTGCGAGGCCATCGACCTGAACGTTATTCAGCCCACTTCCTGGCAGCAAGCGGTGAGCCGAATTCTCGCCTCAAAGAAACGGCTCGATGTCCTCGTCAACAATGCGGGCCGGCATGAGGACAGCCTACTGGCCACCATGCCGGCCAGCTCGTGGGAGGAGATCATGCGGACAAATCTCGACAGCGTGTTTCACGGCTGCCAGGCAGTGTTGCCAACGATGATTTCGCAGCGCAACGGTCGGATCGTGAACGTGTCGTCGCTCAGTGCATTGCTGGCGCCGCCCGGTCAAACCAATTACGCGGCCGCCAAAGCCGGCCTGCTGGCTTTGACGCGATCGCTCGCCAAAGAGGTCGCCCGAATCAACATCACGGTCAACGCCGTATGTCCCGGCTTCGTCGAAACCGCGGCGCTGGGCAGCATGAGCCAGGAGGAACGCAGGGCGGCCCAGGAGAAAGTGCCGATGCGGCGCTTCGGCCGGCCGGAAGAGGTCGCGGCGGCCGTTCGTTTTCTGGCTTGTCCTGAGGCCAGTTACATTACAGGCTCAGTGTTAAAAGTTGACGGCGGGATTTGCTAACATGGAGCAAACACGCACCTTAAAAGAAACCATCAAATCGCTGATGGTCGAGAACCTGATGTTGCAAGTGACGGCCGAGGAAATCGGCGACGACCAACTCTTGTTCGGACCGGGCAGCCTGGGACTGGACTCGGTCGATGCGCTGCAATTGGTCGTAGCTCTCGACAAAAATTTTGGCTTGAAGATTGCCGATCCTGCCGCGGCCAAACAAATCCTCCAAAGCGTCAACACCATCGCCCAGGCGGTCGAGCAGAAGATGGCGGCATAGAGCTGGTCCTGTTGACTTGCCCTGAGATGCGCTTGTGGTTTTATTAGCCTGTGCACGAGCGATATGATGCACTGGTGATTGGCGGAGGTCCCGGCGGCAGCGCTGCGGCCACCTTGATGGCTCGCGACGGCAAGCGAGTCCTGGTGCTGGAGAAGGAACACTTTCCGCGCTTTCACATCGGTGAGTCTTTATTGCCGTACAACCGACGTCTGTTCGAGGAAATGGGTGTGTTGCCCGTGCTCGAGGCCGCCGGCTTTCCTAAGAAGCTGGGAGCGCAATTTCACCTCGGCAATGCCAGCAAGTCACTGAAACTGGTGTTTCGCAATGGCTGTTTCACCCGCGAAACCACCGCGTTTCAAGTCGAACGCGCCACGTTCGACCATTTGCTCTTGAAACATTGTCGGGCTTCCGGCGCGGAGGTCCGCGAAGGCTGGTCCGTCACCAAATTCTCGAATGAAAACAGCGAGGTTGCGGTCCAGGCCTGTGGCGACGACGGCGAAACGCAAACTTTCCGCGGCTCGTTTCTGGTGGACGCCAGCGGGCGCGGCAACTTCACCGGCAACCAGCAGGGTTTGCGCATTATCCATCCGGATTTGAAAAAGCTGGCTGTGTTCGGCCATTTTGAAGGCGTCGCTGCCGACGACGGAGCCGCAGCCGGGGACACGGTCATTGTGCGCCTCGAAAATAAGTGGTTCTGGCTCATCCCCATCTCGACGAAAAAGACCAGCGTCGGTTGTGTCATGGATCAGGCTGAGTTCGCCCAAGCGAAAGAGTCACCGGCGGAAGTCTTCACGCGAATTTGGCAATCCAGCACGGCGATGCGCGAGCGGATGAAGGCTGCCAGGATTGTCAACACCATCCAAACTACGAGTGATTTTTCCTATTACAATCGCCGGCTGGTAGGCCCGCGCCTGTTGCGCGTGGGAGACGCTGCCGGCTTTATGGACCCGATTTTTTCCGCCGGCGTTTACCTGGCGATGCATTCGGGAATCCTGGCAGCCAAAGTTGTCCTGGACTCGCTGGCCGCACGCGACGATGGAGCGAGCCGGCTCAAGCTGTATGAGAAACGGGTCTTCCGCGCTATGCGGCTTTACTGGGACATGGTCGAGGCCTTTTACACAACGCCGTTCATGGAGCTGTTCATGCAACCGCGCCCGAAGTTCCATCTGCCGGATGCGATGGTGGCCATTCTAGCCGGTGAACTCGAGGGCGGCTGGGCGATGGACTGGCGGAGGCGGCTCTTTTTCGGGCTGATCAAAGTCCAGGCGCGGCGGACTCTGGTGCCCCGGATTTCCTTTGCCGAGAACGGAGCGCCGCGTGCGGGCTGAATTTGGAAACCGCGAGGTCGCTGCCGGCTTACGCCGCTTCAAGCGTCATGATCTCCACCACGCGTTCTTCCTTCGGCCGTGGCTGATCCGAAAGCGCCAGGTATAAGTAGGCGATCAAGGAGGTCACTGGGAGCACGAGGAAAAAGCCGACCCAGGGGCTCTTGCCGCGCGCTTTTGAAATGCTGAAGCACCAAACGATTTGCGCGATAATGTTGAGCACCGGCACAAAGAACGCCAGCAACCACGCGGGGGACATCTGTGCGGCGCGAAGCAACGGAACCATCTGCAGCACCGGCATCCAGACCAGGGCGCCGGGCGGATGGCCGCTCTTGTGGCAGATCAGCATGCCGCAGTAACAAATCAGCAGGTAGAAAAGAACTAGGGCGCCGGCGGCAGATAGCAGCAGGCTCGGAGTCAAATCGACGGTGGCCAGACCGGCTGGGGCAGAGGCGTGCCATTGCTTTTGCAGGTCTTTCATCTGCGGCGCCTTCATTTTGGTAAAGGTTTGCTTGGTCCACGTCGAAAGTGCCGGGCGCTTTGCGGTGGCGACCTGTGAGCCGGTCGCGCCATCGTAGCCCAGTTTGGCCTGAATCTCGGCCGGGAGCTCCGCCACCTTGATGGTGTTCATGCCTGCCGAATGCATGATGAAAATGGAGTTCTTGGTTTTAGTGGTCACCGTCACATTTCGGTACGTCTGTGTCCCGATCTGGAGCACATCGAAGGTCTCTTCGGTTGCCGCTCGTAAGAGCGTCGGACACATCATACCCAAGGCGAGAGCCAATATCATCAACCTGCTGAAGAAGCAGAGACCGATTCCAAGAAACTTCATACTTGTTATCCCGCAACACCGGTCTGGTCATATCCAGACCATGGCGCAGCGAGAGCGCATGAACCGTGCCATGGGAAATCGTCGCGAATCTGCACATTTCATTGTTCGCAGCCCCTGAAGTCAGGGCGTGTTGCCTAAAGGGCGCGCAGTCCAAAGGGCAGGAAGGCCACTAGCCGCGAAAGGATGTCTGCAGCGGCTGTCCGAATCGACCGACTAAGGTTTCGTGTCGTCCTTTTTGGGCTGCTCAGGCGGGGCCGCAGGGGGAGCGGCGGGCGCATTTGAGGGCGACGTAGCGGGCGGGGCGACACGCGGCGCTGGCGCCTTCAGGTCCAGCTTCGGCGCGTTGGTAGAGGGGGCCTCTGCTGCTGCGGGCTTTTCTTCCTTCTTCGGCTCCTCTTTCTTTTCCACCAAAAGCTGGGCGCGTTCCTTCAGCAGCGGATCCACTGTCCAGCTTGAAACCAGGTAAACCCATTTTTCGTAGGCCTTTTCCTGCGTCAGCTTCTCTTCCATCTTTTTCTGCTTTTCTTTGAATTCCTTGTCGAGCTTCTCTTTGTCCTCGGGTTTTTCATCCTTGCCCGGAGTTCGCTCTTTGGGGAGCTGCGCGGCCACCGCCACGGCTAGTGCATAATTGTCATTGGTCTTCTGGCCGGCTTTGAGAGTGTAGATAAAGTTATCGAACGTTTCGATCGTGGCGACGGTTGGCTTTTCCATGGCCTCCGGGTTGGCGGAGGTGGACAGGTCAACAAAGCTCGGCGAATTGAGCGGGTTGACCACTCCCGAGGCTTTCGACGTATCCAATTGTTCGCCCGGCTTGGGCTCGACCAGCTTCCACTCACCGGTTTCAGTTTCGCGGGTCAGCCTCCAGGAATTCGTTGCGTTCGGAAATGCAACAGCGATTGATCGGACTTTCTCAATCTTAAAGAAATCTTTATTCAGCCACTGTTCCGGCTTTGGCTCGATGTTGGCGAGCGCCTCGGAGATCAGCGTCACGTTATCCGAGTCGCTGGTCTTGACGTATCGGCCGTCGGGCCAGCCATCGTCGCCCAAGTCACCCATCTCGCCCATTGGTGATGGACGGTCGGACTTGCGCATGTGTTTCTTGCCAAGTAGCAGAGACTTTATCGTCTTATCGCTTTGATCCTTGAAGTCCACCAGCAGCGCGGTGTTGGTTCCAGGCCCCTGCACCAGAGACAATCGCTGCATTTGCGAAGGTCCGGCCTTTTCGCTTTGAACAATCTTCAAATCGCGGGCCTTAAGCAGGAAGTCGCTAATCTCGGAATAATTGGCAGGGTAATTGTTTCGCTCGCGCACGCGCCAGACATCTTTCTTCGCGAGATTTAGTTCGTTGGTCCCCTGCTTCAAAACGATATGCGCCACATCATTGATGGGGAAATCACCGAGCACTTTTTTGCCCAGGGCAGGATTGGTTCCTTTCCAGGAGGCATTTTGATTTTTGACCATCAGCAGTCCCGCGCCGCCCAGCAGCGCGACCAGGACTAACAGAATCACCAGTTGTTTCCGATTCATTTGGCGGAGGTTTTTCGGCGCTTCGCGACCGCGATGACAATGCCCGAGGCCGTAACGGCGGCCGGGACGGCCAGAATGTTCATCCATTTGACCGTGGTCTGAAGTGAGACGATTTCTTTGCGAAAATCCTTTTGAACCTGCTTGAGTCGCTTGCGCGTTTCAGCTTCATTCGTGCGGAGCTTGGCCAGTTCTGCCGTTTGTTCGGGAGACAGAATAAACCGCTGGTCTTTGTCTTTCTTCTGCTGCTGGAGCTCGTTGATTTTGCGTTGAGCTTCCGACGCGCTGTCCTCCAGGCGCTTGATCTCGCTCTGGAATTTCTCGTTGGCCTTGGTTTCCATCGCCTTGATGCGCGTGAAGGGACGGTTTTGGGTCGCCCGGCTGCGCACTCCAATCAGGTTATTGTCGCCGGTCAATTGTTCGACGGCGTTTTGGGCGAAGTTCAGGTTGCCATTCATGGCCTGGGACAAATTCCCAAAAGGTGTTTGGATCTGCCGCAAGGCAACGTTGTCAAACAGCATATCGGCGTCGCCCACCAGGATCACGGTTGTGTCCTTCGTGCTTTCCTTGAGGGAATCATCCGGTTTTTTCTCCTCCGGCTTTTCCTCCGGTTTTTTGTCGCCATCCTTCTTGTCCTCGTCCTTTTTGTCTTCCGGCTTGCCATTCGGGAACGCGGTCTTGAACTTGCCAGTCAATCGGACGGCTAGCTTGTAAGCAGTTCCGGACGGTTTGAATTCTTTCATGATGTTCGCGCCGGAAAGATTCGCCATGAACCCATCCACAAGCTGCGATTCGGTGGTGCTTTTGAGCAACACGGTCTCTTTCAAACCCGCGACCGGTGTGCCGGAGAAGGCCCCCGCGTAAGGCAGCCAAAGGTTATCAATCTGGCTGGTGACGATATCGTCCCGGTTAATGCCCTCGGTTGTGACTGAGAGCACCGCCGGCGCTTCCTGCGGTTGGCCATTGCGCCCGCCAATCTGCATTTTGAAGTTCATGTCCGCGACGACTTTCGTCGTCTCCATGGAAATCCCCCAGGCTTTAAGCAATTTATCCAGCGAGGAACCGCTGTTCGGGATGCTGCCGAGCATTTGGTTCTGTTCCCGGGTATCGACCATCGGCAAGGGATCGAGGAAAGCAATCATCTTGCCGCCGTGCAGGAGGAACTGATCGATCGCATACTGGGCCTTGTCGGAAATCTCGCGTGGATGAATCACTACGAGCACTTTTATGTCGCTGTCGATTTTGTCCACGTCCATGGCGACCCGCTTGACGGTGAAGTCATTTTTCAGCTCGTTGACGATCACCCACGGCTGCTGGCCCTGCTGGCCCATGCGCATCATCATCGGATTGGAAGGCATGCCAAAAACCGGCATGGCACTCATGATGCCGACGACTGGTTTTTCCGGCGCGACCACCCGCGAAATCGCACGGGACAGATCGTATTCCAGCAAACGCTCCTTGTTGGGATCGAGGAACGGAATGGCCTGCTTCTCGTCCAGCAGGCTGACTGCCAGGCCCATATAGAAACGGTCCCCATTCCGGAGCGTCTCGCCTTGAATTCCGTCCAACCGGGCCGAATCTTCCGCATCGGAGTCGGGTTGCGGATCGTACTTTTCGATAATCAATTTGCCATGGGCCGCCTGTTTGTATTCGGTCAGCAAATCCTCGACCCGTTTAGCATACCCTTTGAGATAGATCGTATCCGGGGTCGAGCTTTCGGTTTGGGTGCAGTAAAACCGCACCTTCACCTGGGTATCGAGCTTGCCCAGGATCGCTCTGGTGCCGGCCGAGAGCGTATAGGCTTTCTCTTTCGTCAGATCCACACGCTTCTTGACAGTCCCGGTGATGACATTGAACGCGATGACGATCAAGGCCATCGCGGCGATGCCGGCCGCAGAATAGAGAATTGTTTCCAGTGATTTCTTTTTCATCAAAGACTCCTTTCGTCAGCCCGCCCGGTGCGTGCGCAGGATCACGCTGGTCGCGAACAGTGAGAAGCCGATCAGCGACAGAAAGAAAATCACGTCGCGCGAGTCGAGCACTCCCTTTTGGAATGCGTCAAAATGCGTAATCACGCTGAATGAAGCGATCATGTCCACCAGCCATGGCTTCGCCCAGCTCTCGAGCATGTTGATCACCGGTGGAAATCCGGCCAGAATGAAGAAGAGGCAAACGACAACCGCGATGATGAAGCTGACCACTTGAGTGCGCGTCATCGCCGATGTGATGCAACTGATCGCCAGGTAGGCCCCCGCCATCAGCCAACTGCCCAGGTAGCCGCAAAGAATCACTCCGTTATCCGGGCTTCCGAGGTAGTTGACCGTGATCCAGACCGGAAACGTCATCACCAGGGCCAGCGCCAGGAACAACCACGAGGCCAGGAATTTTCCCACAATCGCCTGCCAGGCGGTGATCGGCATGGTCAGCAACAGTTCCAGTGTGCCGACGCGCCGTTCCTCCGCCCACAACCTCATCCCCACGGCCGGCACCAGGAACAGGTAGAACCACGGGTGCCAGTCGAAGAACGGCCGCACCAGCGAGGCCTCGCCACGCTCGAAAAAGCCGCCGACCATGAAGGTGAAAAAACCGCACAGCAGCAGAAAGATGACGATGAAGACGTATGCCAGCGGCGACGTAAAGTAAGCAACCAGCTCGCGCTTGGTGACGGTCTTGATATTTGCCCAGGCGTTCATATTTGGCTCCTTTAACTTATTTCGCGGCCGCGGCTGTGACGGTGTCCGGCATGGTGATGCTGCGGAAGACCTCATCGAGCCGACCCTCTTCAGTGTGCAGTTCTTCGATCCGCCAGCCCTGGGCGGCGTCGGCGATGCTGCTGGCCAGGCTGCCGTTGACGTCGCTCCGGGGGAACACGCGCGCGGTGACGCTGGTTGAATCTTCTTTTAGAATTGTCGTGCGTTTGACCACTGAGATCTGCGACAGCTTCTGGTTGAGCGCCACGGCGTTGATGCCGCTCACTCTCAAGGTCACCGCGCCGGCCCACTCGGATTTCTGGCGCAACTGCGTCGGCGTTCCGTTGGCGACAATCTTCCCCCGATCGATGATGATCGCCCGCGAACAGGCCGCATCGACTTCTTCCAGAATATGAGTCGAGAAGATGATGGCCTTCTTCTCGCCCATCCGCCGGATAAGACCGCGAATTTCATGCTTTTGGTTCGGGTCCAGGCCATCCGTTGGCTCGTCCAGCACCAGCACGTCCGGGTCGTGGATGATGGATTGCGCGAAACAGGTCCGGTGCCGATAGCCTTTCGACAACGTCTCGATGCTTTGGTGCAGCACTGATTCCAGAAAGCACATTTCGACGGCGCGATTCACCGCCTTCGTTTTGGTCTCGCCGCGCATGCCGCGGATTTCGGCCGCGAAATTCAAAAACCCAAAAACGGTCATGTCAATGTAGGCCGGCGCATTTTCCGGCAAATAGCCGAGAAGCCGGCGTGCTTCGATCGGCTGTTCCACGATATCGAAGCCGCCGATTGAAGCCGTGCCTTCCGTCGGCGGAATGAACCCGGTGATCATACGCATGGTGGTGGATTTGCCCGCTCCGTTCGGACCAAGGAAACCCAGCACCTCGCCGCGCTCGACGGTGAATGAAATGCCATCAACGGCGCGCTTCGTGCCGAAAGCTTTTGCCAAATTGTGAACCTTAATCATATTAAGTGCTCCGTTTCTGAACGAAACGAGCCGTCCTGATACCCAGTTTTGGCTCAGTTGTAAACTGGTTTCTCAGGTGTTTGGTTTCGATTCCGCCAAATGCTCTTCGAGAATTCGGCGGACTGTTTTCGGCATTTTTGGATTAGTTTTCGGCAAATGATGTTCAAAAATAATTCATGGCGCGAAAAGGTGGGCAGATTTCACCCATCTGAGAGCCAGGTTCCAGGGCCCGTTCGTTATCTCTTGTCCGTCAGGTACTTGCGTTCAGTTCCCGGGTCCAGGCGATTTTCGGAGGCACTGCTCGGCCTTGTTCTTGGAATCAGTTGCGGCTGTCGAACCTTGCCAACGCTTCCCGCAGCGAACCTGGGTGAACCTGGCTGGAGCGTCCGTCAAGGCCAAGCGGTCTGGCGCCGAGCGCGAGGTGGAGCGGAAATTGCCGGGGAGTTGCTGGTCGGTACACGGACCAATGGCGACGCCTTTGTCCAGTTCACCAAGACGCCCTTCCCGCTGGTCATCGCGCAACTGTCCGCCCAGAAGTGGCAAATCCAATCGCCGGCCCAGAATGAAACGTACACCCGCTACGGCAAGCCGCCCGAAGGCATCATTTGGTTTTGCCTGGCTCGAGCGCTGGCGGATGGCCCGGTTCCGAAGCAGTGGTCGTGGCAAGTGAATGAGGGCAGTTGGTCACTTATGAATCGCGGAAACGGAGAATCCCTGGCGGGTTACTTTTTGGACAGTTCAGTTGGTCCGGCCGGGACGGGGCGGTAATCACGTTCTAAACAGGGAGCGGAAGATTACGATTACGGTCAGGATTAAGAGCAAGAGCAGAATGAGACCTGCATGAAGCACCCCGGACGCTGGTTATGGCTGCTGTTGCTCCTGCCGATAACACTCGGCCTGGCGCGCCTGCGGTTCGATGTCGAAGTCTTTAATCTGCTTCCGGGCGATCTGCCGGTCGTGCAAGGGCTGAAGCTGTTTCAGCAGCATTTTGCCAATGCGCGCGAATTGCTGATCACATTGCGGGCGGCCGATGCGGAACAAGCCGAGAACGAGGCTCGCACTCTTGCCGAACGCTTGCGCGAGCAGACTAATCTCGTCGCCAGTGTTGCCTGGGAGCCGCCGTGGCTCGAACATCCTGGCCAGGTCGGAGCGCTGCTGGCTTATCTGTGGCTCAATCAGCCTCCAGCGTTTTTCCAGCAGCTCACCAATCGCCTCGCTCCGGAAAAGCTGCCGGCGGTAATCGCCGATGCGCGCGAGCAACTGGCGACTACGTTGTCTCCCGAGGAGATCGCCCGGCTGCAATACGATCCCTTCGGCCTGACGCGTCTGCCGGAAGAGATTGCTGCTGCAGCTCCCGGCCTGAGCTCCACCCAGGGCCAGGAAGCTTTTAGTTCAACTGACGGCACGTTCCGGGTGCTTTACGTGAAGGCTGCCCGCGACCTGCCCACTTACCGCGAGTGCGACCAATGGCTTGAAGAGATCAAAAAGGTTCAACCGCCGGCCAGTGTCGCGGTCGGATATACCGGACGTCCTGCCTTTGTGGCTGAGGTCGCCAGCGGAATGCAGCACGATGTTCGAAACTCGGTCGGTGGCACGGCGCTCATCATCGCCTGTCTGTTCTGGCTGGCTCACCGTCGCCTGAAACCGATGTTCTGGCTGCTGACGCTGCTGGCGCTTATCCTGGGCAGCACGCTGGCACTGGGCGGGCTGATCTTTCGCACAATCAATGTCGTGAGCATGGGTTTTGCCGCGATTCTGCTGGGGTTGGCGGTGGACTATGCGGTCGTGCACTACCAGGAGGCGCTGGCCCAGCCGGACCTGAGCATCCCCGAGATCCGGGCGGAGATTGCGCCAAGCATTTTTTGGGCGGCGGTCACCACCATCTGCGCGTTTCTAGTGCTCAATTTCGGTGGCTTGCCCGGTCTCGGCCAGCTTGGAACGCTCGTCGGGCTCGGCGTTGGGCTTTCCGCTTGCATCATGATCTTCGAATTCCTCCCGCCGCTGTTTCCCGAGAGAAGAGAACAAAAGATCATGCAGGAGCCTCTGAGGGCATCCTGGCAGCCAGAACAGGCGAGCAGCCAAGCGCCAGTCTCGAGCACTGTCGTTAGCCGCGGCCGGACGCGGCTGGTCTTTGTCGTTACCGCTTCCTTACTCATTCTCGCCACCTTGGTTCTGCTGCGCGGTTTGCCCCTGGTGGATCCGACGGCGAACTCTCTGCGCCCGCGCGACAGCCTGGCGTATGGCGCGCTGGATGAGATCAAGAAGGAGCTCAACCAGGGCCGGGACCCAGCTTGGCTTATTATCGGCGGCCGAAACGAAGACGAGGTCGCACACCACCTCGACGCGGTCGAACTCGTGCTCAAGGGCGCTGTATCCAACAATCTTATCACCGCTTTTGCTCTGCCGACCGCTCTTTGGCCACGGCCGGATTTTCAGGCCGCGAATCTTGCCGGCGCTCGACACTTGGTCGCCGAACGCGGCCTCTTGAGACAGGCCGCGCTGGCCAATGGACTTACGGAGAATGCACTGGGTCTTACTGAACAAATGCTCGACACCTGGCGCGAGGCCAGTCAGACGTCTGGCGTTTTCTTGCCGTCGAATCAAGTGGTGCAATGGATACTTGAAAAAGCAACTGCACGTGGCGCGACAAATCAGTTTGCGCTCGGGCTAATCGAGCGGTTAACGGATGCTGGGCGGGAAAACGAATCACGTCTGTCGATTCTCCAATCCGAATTGCTTCGGCAAGGTGCGTGGCTCTCGGGCTGGGAATTGCTCGGCGGCGCAATCTTCTCGCGCGTCAAGACCAACATGTGGCTGGTCCTCGCGCCGATGGTCTGTCTGGTTCTGCTTTCGCTCGGGCTGGCATTTCGGCGGCTGGCCGAAGTTCTGCTCAGCCTCGCTGTCCTTGCATTAAGCGGACTCTGTTTGCTTACCGTCATGCGGCTGGCGGGCTGGTCCTGGAACCTGCTTAATCTAATGGCGGTGCCGCTGATCCTTGGCACGGGCGTGGATTACAGCATCTTCATGCAGTTGGCCCTGCGCCGGCATCTGGGAGATTTGCAGATGGCCTACCGTTCTGTGGGTCGCGCGCTGCTGCTTTGTGGCGGAACCGCCTGTGCCGGGTTCGGCTCGCTGGCTTTCTCGACCAATGCCGGCATGGGGAGCCTGGGCCGAGTCTGCGCCGTCGGCATCGGCGCAAACATGCTCATCTCCATTTTTCTGCTGCCAGTCTGGTGGCACCGGAGCCACGCGCGAGCAGCACGTGGTGAAAAGATGGCTCCCTCCTACGTTGGACCCGTTGGACCCGATGGCCGCTTGGATTTCGCCCCTCGCCCCTCGCCCCTCGCCCCTCGCCCCCCGGCCCCTTCGACGCTCTACCGCTTCGAGCTCTGGCGCCTCGGGCTCTGGCTGGCGCGCGTTTTACCATCCAGACTTTGCGCTGCCCTCGGTCAGTTTTTGGCGCATCTTTATTGGCTTCTCGCCAGGCGCCGGCGTGAAATTGTCATCCAAAACTTTCTACCTGTCTGCGGCGGTGATGTTGACCATGCCCGGCGAAGTGCTCGCAACCTGTTTCAACAATTTGCAGTCAAGCTGGTCGATCTCTGGCGCTACGAGGCCGGACTGCCCATCGAGGATCTGTTGGGTGAGAATACGGGCTGGGAGCATTTTGAGGCGGCGCGCAGCCAAAAGCGCGGCGTCTTGTTGCTGTCAGCCCATCTGGGCAATTGGGAATTTGGCGTGCCGTGGCTCGCCCGTCGGGGCGTGACGCTGCACGTCATTACGCTGCCGGAACCGACCGAGGCTTTTACGCGGCTCCGCCAGGTCGCGCGACAACGGTGGAATGTCGAGACACTTGTGATGGGTGAAGATCCATTCGCGTTTTTGCAGATCATCAAACGCCTTGAAGGGGGCGCCACGGTCGCATTGCTGGTGGATCGTCCCCCGCCAACGGCGCCGATCAGCGTGAGGCTTTTCGGCAGACGCTTCGACGCCTCAATCGCGGCGGCTGAGTTGGCCCGCGCCTCCGGGTGCGTTTTATTGCCCGTGTGTCTGCCCCGGACGTCCCGGACGTACGCGGCTCACGTTTTGCCGGCGATCCCTTATGACCGCGCCGTCCTGCGCGATCGCCAGGCCCGCCAGCAGCTCGCCCAGGACATCCTGCGCGCGTTCGAGCCGCTCATTCGTCAGCACCTCGATCAGTGGTATCAGTTCGTCCCGATCTGGCCCGCCGAATGATGCTTTTCGCAAGTTGGGAAAAGGGTTATTCATAGAACGAACCATGTGGAGCCAGGCGATCCATTTTAAAGCGCTGTCGCTGGGTTTGTTCTGTTTAGTGGCCTTTAGACCTTCAGGCCGAGCCGCCGATACGAACGCGCTCGTCAGTTCCTGGCTGGCAGCGCAAACGAATATCCAAACCTGGTCCTCGGAGTTCATTCAAACCCGCACGCTTAAGTCGCTGACCCAACCGCTGACCGCCACCGGTCACGTCTGGTTCGCCGCTCCCAACCGCTTCCGCTGGGAGTTGGGCAACCCTCCACAGACCATCGCGGTGCGCGCGCCCCGCGAGATGCTTGTGATTTATCCCCGGCTCAAGCGTGTCGAGCGGTATCCACTGACCGGGGAACAAACCGGCCAATGGAGCGACGCGCTGGCGCTGCTCGAGGCCGGCTTCCCGCGCAGTGAGGCGGAGATGGCGTCGCGCATGAAAGTTCTCTCCCAGACATTGACGAACGGAACCTGCGAGCTCGACTTGCAACCCAGATCACCCGGCGCACGCCGCATGATGCCGGAAATCAAGGTCGCATTTGACATTCGAGATTTTTCGCTTCGGGCCAACGAATTGCAGTTCGCCGACGGCTCGACCATGCGGAACGACTTCATAAATCCTGTCTTAAATCCGAAGCTGGAAGAATCGCTGTTCAACCCGGATATCCCTGCCGAATATAAAGTCATTGAGCCGCTCAAACAATTCAGACCCTCACGGCCGGGCCGCCCCTGAGCACGATACGCTTCACCCTGCATCCCGTGACTAATTCCTTGACCACTGCTCTCCGCAGCCTCCCACATGGCCCCGAGTTCCGCTTTCTGGATCGACTCGTTAGCCTGGTACCGGGCCAGAGCGGCGCCGGGGAATACACTGTCCGGGGCGATGAACACTTTTTGCGCGGCCACTTTCCCGGCCATGCCCTGTTCCCCGGCGTACTGTTGGTCGAAGCCGCCGCACAACTGGCCGGGACGGTGGCTCAATCCGATCCTCGTATGAAGCCCCTGGAACACCTCAAACTCACCGCGCTGCGCGCCGTAAAATTCCTAGGGACCGCCCGACCCGGTCAGGTCATCCGCCTCGAGGCGCGTATCACGGCCCGGCTGTCAAATCTCGTCAACGCCACCGCGACAGCTTCCGTCGATGGTCAGCTCGTGATGCAGGCCGAACTGACGCTCGGCGGCGCATCGTAACCCGGAGCTATCATGCACCGAGAAGGTGTCAGTCAATGGTATTGACACATTCTCGCGCTCCGGCGACGTTTTGGCTGTATGGCTCGGAAGCTCCGCATTCAATACCCAGGGGCGATTTATCACGTCATGAATCGGGGCGATCACCGCGAGCCAATTTTTCGCGATGACGTGGACCACGAGTGCTTCCTGAGGACGTTGGGTGAAACGTGCTCCAAGACCGCCTGGCTGGTCCACGCGTTCTGTTTGATGCAGAACCATTTTCATCTGGTCGTGGAGACCCCTCAGGCCAACCTGGTCGCCGGAATGAAATGGTTGCTGGGCGAATACACTCGCCGGTTCAACCGGCGTCACAAGCTCTTTGGCCATCTGTTCAGCGGCCGCTACAAAGCGCTGGTCGTGGATGGCAGTGGCAACGGTTACCTCAAAAGCGTTTGCGACTA